>OKSE01000001.1_pt1 | contig 257426 bp, 236 predicted proteins | sample 1633631 | NCBI WGS metagenome assembly OKSE01 (sample SAMEA3541555, study PRJEB24748) | human gut metagenome | biome: human gut; feature: human-associated habitat; material: faeces | place: China | collected 2012 | reverse complement strand
TGGGCACAGATAGGCTCAAGTGGCAACTCGGCACAGATAGGCTCAAGTGGCAACTGGGCACAGATAGGCTCAAGTGGCAACTCGGCACAGATAGGCTCAAGTGGCAACTGGGCACAGATAGGCTCAAGTGGCAACTCGGCACAGATAGGCTCAAGTGGCAACTCGGCACGGATAGGCTCAAGTGGCGACTCGGCACGGATAGGCTCAAGTGGCGACTCGGCACGAATAGGCTCAAGTGGCAACTGGGCACAGATAGGCTCAAGTGGCAACTGGGCACGGATAGGCTCAAGTGGCTACTCGGCACGAATAGGCTCAAGTGGCAACTCGGCACAGATAGGCTCAAGTGGCAACTCGGCACAGATAGGCTCAAGTGGCTACTCGGCACGGATAGGCTCAAGTGGCAACTCGGCACAGATAGCAAGCTCCGGCAAACATAGTGTAATATGCTGTGCCGGAAACAACTCAATCGTCAAAGCCAAAACAGGCAGTTGGATAACCCTTTCGGAGTGGAAATTTAGCGATAAAGAAAATGCTTATATTCCTATTTGCGTGAAGACAGAATATGTTGACGGCGAAAAAATTAAGGCGGATGTGTTTTATAAACTCGTCAACGGAAAGTTCGAAGAGGTAACCGTATGAGTATTGGAGATAACATCAAAGAGAAACGAAAGGCATTAAATCTGTCCCAAAAAGACGTAGCTCGTGCAGTAGGTATCTCGCAAGCCACAATGACTAATATTGAGAATGACTATAGAATAGTTCATTCATCTTTACTTAGACAAATCGCGAAAGTCTTACATTGTTCGTACCACGAGCTACTTGCAGGTAATGAGCAGAAAGAGTGTTTCGCGTACTCAGGTACAGGTTGCCGAATATTAACAGAAATGATATGTAGAACACGCGACTGCCCTTTTTATAAGACGCGGCTCGATTATGAAATTGACAAGAAGATTGCAGACAGAAAAACGAGGAGGATGTGACAAAATGTTTGTTATTGAAACTTTAATAACTTTACTCATTTTTATGTGTGGTTTTATCATTGTGCCGACCCTCAGAGACACGCGCTCTGCCTTGTCTGCATTGAAAGAAGAGGTTATCGACGATGAAGACGTGGTTTAAATTCATCATTGGTTGTGCTGTCTTTATCGGAATTGTGTGCGGAATGTACTTCTTGAGCCTGTTCTTGGCAAACCGTATAATCTTGTTTTTTCTTTGGTTTTTCACGTGTTAACGCAAAGGAGGGTACAACAATGTACGAAGTATATTACGCCTATGGTATGAACAAAGGCACAACGATTACTTATACCTCTACATTAGAGGAGGCTACTTCTTTCGTAAAGGCAAAGGTGTTCGAATTATCTCAAAAAGGAATTGACGCACATTGCTATTACGGAATCCGACAAATAATAGGAGGAAATTCTAATGTCTAAATTTAACAACGAAACCCTTAATCCGGGTGAACACTTCATTTATAACGGAATCGAATTTATCTGCCTTGATATTATCAACGGGAATTACCTTGCTATGACTGCGAAGCCCTATGCAGAAATATCATTCGATACTAACGGAAAGAACGATTGGCGTAAATCCTCATCGCGCCGTGTTCTGAACAACGATTTCCTTGACCTCCTCGACAGGAGACACCTTATCAAGCAGACATCAGACCTGATTGCAGACAACGGAGACAAAGCATACGGCACGAGCGAGGACTATGTAACGATTCTCTCTTGTGATCAGTACCGTAAGTATCGTGAAATCGTTCCTCTCTTCGAGGAATGGATGCGGACACTTACTCCGTGGAGTTGCACCCCCTCGGACTCGAACTATGCGCGCAGTGTCAATACGATGGGCAATGTCATCAACTGCGATGAGGCCAGCAATATCGGGGTTGCCCCGGTTTGTCTTTTCTCATCCGAGAATCTGAAATTACGCCGTCAAGCGCGTCTCATAGGAGTTGACGAAGATGACTACTAAAGCTATAAGAGAAGCTAAATGCGTCGAATGCGGAGAACCTATCGGAGACGAATTATACCACTTCACAAAACGCCGATACTATGCACCTGTATTTATTCATAAGAGATGCTATGAAAAGCTTCTTCCCAAGAAAGGCAAGTAAATGAGTAACAAGAAAATAGGCAATAATTTTGAAAAAGAACTCTGTGAGGTTCTTGCGGAATACGGGTTCTGGGTTCACAACTTCGCCCAAAATCAAGACGGTCAGCCCGCAGATGTAATCGCCGTAAAAAATAAAAAGGCATACTTAATCGACTGTAAAGTATGCTCTACAAGAAAAGGTTTTGACCTCTCTCGTATGGAGGAAAATCAAGACCTTTCGATGGAGTTGTGGAAGGACTGCGGAAACGGCGAGGGATGGTTTGCGGTTAAATTGGAAAGTCAAATCTATATGATACTTCACTTCACCGTAAAAGCCTTCCAAAATCAGCAGTCGGCTATGTCCCCTAAGGATGTATTCGAGTGCGGAAAGCCCCTTGATAAATGGATCAAGCAATGCAGATAACTGTCGGTAGCACCATTACAGTCGAGCATCCTTCCTCAGAGTTGGTGCAATGGTGCGAAAAAAACTTAGTTATAAGCAATCCCGATTATGCGAAAAAACTCCGTATGCACCTTTGGCTCGGTAACACGCCCAAAGAGTTGTGTCTATACGAAAGCCACGGAGATAGTATTATTTTACCGTTCGGAGTGCTTAGAGACATCCTGCCGTATGTTTCCTCGGCAAAGGCTTATCGTGCGTTCACGGAGCGAAAAACGGTCAAGTTCGACTGCTCTGTGCCGCTCGACGATTATCAGCGAAAAGCCGTCAACGAGGTTGAGAATCAGAAGTACGGTATATTACAAAGCCCCGCCGGAAGCGGCAAGACCCAAATGGGCATCGCTCTTATGGCAGACCTCGGACTTAAAACTCTTTGGCTCACTCACACCAAGGACTTACTCACACAGAGCAAGGAACGAGCCGAACTGTATATGAGTTCCGACCTCATAGGGACAATAACCGAGGGTAAAGTCAACATCGGTAGCGGAGTCACTTTTGCAACCGTACAAACAATGTGTGTCTTGGACTTGGAGAGGTATCGGGATATTTGGGATGTAGTTATCGTGGACGAGTGTCACCGTTGTTCGGGAACACCTACCGCCATGACACAATTCTATAAAGTTCTCAATAACCTTGCAGCAAGGTACAAGATTGGCTTGTCAGCCACGGTACACCGCTCGGACGGAACAATCAAAGCGACCTACGCTCTTCTCGGAAAAGTGGTCTACACCGTGCCGAAAGAAGCCGTTGCCGATAGAGTGATGAAAGTCGGTATCAAAGAGTGCCACACGGGAACAAAACTCTCTCGTGAATGTTTGAATACGGACGGTACTCTTAATTATGCAAAACTCATTACATACCTCTGTGAGAACTCCGTCCGAAATCATTACATTAGTGCCGAAATAGTAGCCAATGCAGAACACCCGTCCCTTATCCTATCGGGCAGGCTCAAACATCTCGAATTGCTTATGACTACTCTCCCTCATTCAATGCGGGAAAAAGCCGTAATGATAAGCGGAAAGATGACCTCGAAAACAGGAAAAGCGGAACGAAAAAAAGCCATTGAGGATATGCGGACAGGAAAGAAAAAATATCTTTTCGCCACCTATTCTTTGGCAAAAGAAGGTCTCGACATTCCTTGTCTTGAACGGCTCTACCTCACAACCCCTCAGAAAGATTATGCGGTAGTGACACAGAGTATCGGGCGCATTGCCCGAACTTACGAGAACAAACAACCTCCCGTCTGCTATGACTTTGTGGATGATGTGGGGTATCTCGTCAAGGCGTACAAGAAAAGGTGTTCGACCTATCGGAAGAACGACTGCTACTTCGTTGAGGAGGTGCAAGATGAGTGACAATGCGTTCACGAAAAAAGATCTCATTAAAATGACAAATGAGCCGTCCGAATGGCAGTACCAACGCATTATGGCAAAGATTATGGAAGCCATAAATTGGACTGACGGTGATATTGTAATCTGTTTTAGCGGAGGTAAAGATTCTGCCTTACTCCTCGATATGTATTGCGATATCATCAAGTTGTCCAACAAAACAGACCGTCCCGTTAAAGTTGCATGGGCTAATACCACAAACGAAACGGCAGCAATGAAATCCTATATTCCATGGTTCATTCACAGGTGCGAGGAAAAGTATGGTGTGGCTATTGATTTTCACGAGGTAAAACCAGCAAACGGTGACAATATCATTACTGTTCTCAAACGAGAAAGCTTGCCGTTCATTTCAAAAATGGTGTCGAGTATTCTGAGAAAGGTCACAAAAGATATGGAATCCAAAGGGGTTTCTTATCAAGACATTAAGGATCTTCATCACCCGACAATAGCCTGTCGAGATGCTTTAAGAGAAATGGGATTAAGCAACACTACCGTCCTTGCTTTGACGGGATGGAGTTGCAAGAGAAACGACTTCGGTACAGAGTTTATCTTACCTACTCAATGGATGCCCCTACTCAACATTAAGACTATCACAGGCAAGGATATTCGCTTTTCTGAAAAATGTTGTTCCATTTTGAAAAAAGAGCCTATATCTCGTCTTAACTACCCAAATATGATGACAGGTGAGCAAGCAGTCGAGTCAAAAGCGAGAGAAAGTCAATGGTTAAAAACCGGTTGCAATTACCGTTTCTCCAACGGAGCGATACGGTCAAAACCTCTCGGCTCTGTGAGCCTTGAAACCGTTTTATATTCCTTACAATACCGAGAAGTGCCTATTTGTTCTGACTATGGCGAAATACTCTACTGCGAAGAATCAAAATGTCTCCAATGTAGCAAAGCACAGAGAACGGGCTGCTCCTTGTGTGGATTTGGTATCAAATTCGATCCGATGAGGTTTGTTCGTCTTCAAGAAACAGAACCCGCAAAAGTAGCCTTTGCATTTAAGCCAATGGAAAAAGGCGGCTTGGGTTATCGTGAAGTCTGCCAATTTACAAACGAGTATTGCAAGACTTCCATAGTAATTCCGGAGGTGAACGAATGCTGACCCTCGGTAGTTTATTTGACGGTGCGGGAACATTTCCGTTTGCTGCTCAACAATGCGGTGTCAAGGCAGTATGGGCAAGTGAAATCGAGTCGTTCCCCGTTGAAGTAACAAAGAAACGCTTCCCCGAAATGAAACATCTCGGAGACATAACCAAAGTAAACGGTGCCGAGATTGAGCCTGTCGATATTGTGACTTTCGGCTCACCGTGTCAAGACCTCTCGGTTGCAGGAAAGAGAGCTGGACTTGACGGAGAGCGTTCAGGTTTGTTCATGGAAGCAGTAAGAATCATTAAAGAAATGAGGTGTAAGACCAATGGGAGATACCCCTCAATCGCAATATGGGAAAATGTTCCCGGTGCATTTAGTTCCAATAAAGGAGAGGATTTTAGGACAGTCCTCGAAGAACTCTGCAAAATTAAAAGAAGTGATACCCTTATTCCTAAACCTCCGAAACGGGGAGGCAGGAACGCATGGAACGATGCAGGACTTATCGTGGGAGACGGGTTTTCAATCGCTTGGCGAGTCCTCGATGCACAGTTTTGGGGCGTACCCCAACGCCGTAGAAGAATCTTCCTTGTGGCAGATTTTAGAGGACAATGTGCCGGAAAAATACTCTTTGAGCGAGAAGGCTTGTCGAGGAGTTTTGCGGAGAGCCGAGAATCGTGGAAAGGTTTTACCCGCTCTCTTGCACATTGCTCTTCTTCAAAAGTGTGGGACTCCCGTGGAAATGGTAATGGTAACATTGCCCCCACAATCACAGGAGACCACAACAACCGAATAACAGACTACACCGCTCTATGCGTAAGAGAGCGTTGCGGTTGCGAGGGTGGCGGTAAAGGTGTTCTCATTCAAGAGAATAAATCCGGTACTATTTCTTGCAACAACGACCAATTTCTCGTTATCACGGACGCAGATTTGTACAATCAAGCACATTCAGGAAATATTGTAAACTGCCTTAATGTTGATGACATTGACGAAGCTCGTGCAAACGAGATAATCGTTATGGCTACACAACAAGGTGGCGCGGAAATAGGTCACGACCTTTGCCCGACAATTACGGCTGCGGCAGGGACGAGCGGAAACAATCAACCTGTTATCTGTTATGCGCTCGACCGTGCTTCATTTAATCAAGGTATCAATGCTCAATATGACATTGGGATTGATGATAGCGGTATAGCCCAAACGCTTGTAGCAAAGGGCCCGGGTGCGGTTTGTTCCATAGTTTGTCTTGGAAAAGTCGAAGTCGATTTACGCCGCCTGACTCCTACCGAATGTGGCAGACTGCAAGGTATGCCCGATTGGTGGTGCGAGGATATTCCTCACTCGGATAGTGCGGAATACAAAATGTGGGGAAACGGAATGGCTCTCCCCTGTGTTCTCTATGTTATGGAGAATGTTGTATCCGTTTTATCATTGAGGTTGCTTGACTCCCTGTTGGAGGTGAGCGGATGATACACATTTTCGACTATGAGGTTTTCGCTTTCGATTGGCTGCTCGTTGCAAAAGAAGTCGGTACGGATAATTACACGATTGTTCATAACGACAATGATATGGCAAAGGCGTTTATGGAGGAATACGAGCCTGTGCTTGGAGGTTTCAACAATAAGCATTACGATCAGTTCATCCATAAAGCCGTACTTGCAAATGCATCCCCACAGGAAGTAAAGAAACTCAACGATTTCATAATCGCAGAGGGGCGTAACGGTTGGGAATATCCACTTATGCGTGAGTCAAAGATTTTCTTCGACCAATTCGACCTTATGGACGATTGTCAAATGGGTTTGTCCCTTAAAGCAATCGAAGCTCATCTTGGGATGGATATTCGAGAAACAACCGTTGACTTCAACATTAACCGCCCTCTCACCGAAGAAGAATTGCAAGAGGTTATATTCTACTGCAAACACGATGTAGATGCAACCGAAAAGCTCTACTACCTACGAAAGAATTACCTCGACAACAAAATATTCCTCGGAAGAGCAAAGGGTATATCTGATAGCAAGGCAATGTATATGACGAACGCCAAACTGACAGCAGCATATCTCGATGCTCACAGGATAACTAACTATACAGACGAGCGAGAGTATGTATATCCGTCAAATATCTTATGGGAGTACATTCCTGATGATGTGGTCGCCTTCTTCGACCGGCTACACGACAAAACCATAAGCGATTATGAGGTTTTTTCAGGTAAGCTCAATTTCAGCATAGGAGATTGCCAATGCACGATTGGCTATGGTGGTATACACGGTGCTATCCCCACTTATCGAGAGAGAGCCACAAACAACCGCTCTATCCGAAATAGAGATGTAGCGAGCTACTACCCTCATCTGATGACACTCGACCACTATTGTTCCCGCAACATACCAAATCCACAAGTTTACGCCGATATGTTGGAGCAGCGCATACAGGCGAAGAGGTCGGGAGATAAAGCAAAGGCAAACGCTCTGAAACTCGTTGCTAATACTACATACGGTGGGATGCTCAATCAATACAACGAACTGTACGACCCACTTATGGGACGGTCGGTGTGCATAACCGGGCAGTTGCGCTTGTTGGAATTGGCTAATCATCTTGTGGCTAAGTGTAAGACTTTGAAAATCGTACAGTTGAATACGGACGGCATAATGGTCTCCCTCGACAACTGCGACCTTGAAATCTACAACACCATCTGTCAGGAATGGCAGGACAGAACGGGGTTTGAGTTGGAAGAGGACTGCATAGCCGAAATCGTGCAAAAGGATGTTAATAATTACATCGAAATTGCTATTGACGGTAGTACGAAAATCAAGGGCGGTCAGTTGGTGCGGGGTATCGCCCCAGCAGGAGCGTTCAATATCAACAACAACGCACCTATCGTTGCCAAAGCCTTGCTTGACTATTTCACAAAGGGCGTTCCCGTGAAAGACACAATTAACGGCTGCAATGACCTCCTATCATTTCAACTTGTGGCGAAAGCATCGAGTAAATATACCGCCGCCTATCATGTTGTGGACGGTGAGAAAGTTCAAGTACAAAAGTGCAACCGTGTTTATGCGGCAAAAGACAGAAAGTACGGAACTCTCCTCAAACGCCATGCGGAGAAAGGTAACGATGTCAAAATCGGAGGATTGCCGGAACACTGCATTATCGACAATAACAACGAGCAAAACATCAACTGTCTTGATCGAACATGGTACATCAAACTCGCAAGTCGATATATCAACGACTTTCTCGGCATTAAACCTCCGAAAAAGAACACTCGTAAGATAAACGCCCTTGCGAAAAAGGCACTTAAAATCTTGGAGGAGGTAAGTTAATGAAAGATTGGACAGGAAATAGCCGTTCCGCTCATGCCACCCTCGGCGCAAGAAATTACGCATTAGAGGAACGAGAAACGAATGACTATTATGCGACAGAGCCAAAAGCCCTTGAGCTTCTTTTGAAAGAAGAGTTCTCCGAAAACATTTGGGAATGTGCTTGCGGAGAGGGACACTTATCGAAGGTGTTAAAAAATCACGGACACAAAGTTTTTTCGACAGACCTGATAGACCGGGGCTATGGTTTAGGCGGTATAGACTTCCTGCAATGGGACAGTTCGTATGACGGGGATATAATCACAAACCCTCCATACAAATACGCCTTAGAGTTCGTTGAAAAGGCTCTCGAAGTTGTCACAGACGGGCACAAAGTCGCAATGTTCCTTAAACTGCAATTTCTCGAAAGTAAAACAAGAAGAGCGTTCTTTGAGAAAGCCCCTCCCCGAAAGGTCTATGTATCTTCAAGCCGATTGCGCTGTGCTATGAACGGAGACTTTGACAAATACTCAAAGTCAACCGCAGTCACATACGCTTGGTTTATATGGGAAAAGGGCAATACAGAAGCCCCTATTATCAAATGGTTTAATTAAATTGTAAAGGAGATATATTCATTATGCCTACAAAGAAACCCGCGGCAAACGAACAGACCACCATTGACACAACTGAAATGAATGTGTGGTCAAAGCTTCTCGCCGTGCGTAACGAGTTTTACGCCACAGGAGCAAAGAAAACAGGAAGAAATCTACATGCCGAATTTATGTATTTTGAGCTGAGTGACATTGTTCCTATTGCCGCCCCGATTTTCGCAAAATACAACCTGCTCCTTATGCCTACTTTTGAAAACGGCAACGCCGAAGCAGTCGTAATCAATACCGAAAAGCCGGACGAGCGTATCAATTTCTCAATCCCGTTGCAGTTTATTGCAGAGCCGGCAAAATTCCGTATGAACGAGGTACAGGGTGTTGGAGCGGCAGTAACTTACTATCGCCGTTATCTGTATATGATTGTCCTCGACCTCGTGGAAGCCGACAGTTTTGACGGCGAAAGTAGCCCCGCAGAAACAGAAGATACTCCCACACCTAAAAAGAAACCCGCTACAACTGAGCAGCGACAGGAAATCAAAAAGACTCTTACGAACTCTGACGGCGAGGCGGATGACTTGCAAAAATCGGCATTGAAAGCAGCATTGAAAAAACTAAAAGAAATCGACCCCTCAAAAGAAGAGTTCATTCAGAAAATCGCTATTAAGACTGAGAAATTTACCTCGATTAAAAAAGCCGCCTGTGAGCAGTTGATTCTTACAGTAAATGAAATGATCGAGAACTACGGTGTTGAGAAGGAATAATTATGGAATGGCTTGATACAAAACAATTAAAAATCGTACCCCCAAAAAAGCCGAAGAAGATTACGGGTACTCGCTTTGCTGCCATTATGGGCAAGAACACATGGAACACCCCGTTCAAGACTTGGTGCGAAATCACCCGTACCTATGAAGAGCCTTTCGAGGACACGGTATACACCATTGCAGGTAAAATCATTGAGCCAAAACAGGCAGAGTATATGCGCCGTGCATATTTTATGACTGGGTTAAAAACCCCAACTGATATTTTCGGCGAGAACTACTTCAAACGCACCTTCGGCGACTTCTTCAAGGACGAGCCTATCTTTGGTGGTATGTGGGACTATCTGCTCTATGACGAAAGTGGGAAGCCTACTACCGTGCTTGAAATGAAAACAACCAAACGCTCTGAAGATTGGGAGAACGATATTCCCGAATACTACGCTTTACAGGCCGCGCTTTACGCCTATCTGCTCGGCGTTGACTCTGTAATGATGGTCGCATCGTTTCTTGAAGATAAGGACTATAAAGCCCCCGAAGCCTTTGTACCGTCCTCGAAGAACACTATCGTAATCCCATTCAAGGTCAGCGAGAGATACCCCGACTTCGACAAGCTCATTAAAAAAGCCAAAAAGTGGTGGAAGTCTTGCGTTGAGGGTGGTGTTTCCCCTACCTTTGACGAGAAGAAGGATGCAGACATCCTAAAAGTCCTCCGCACCAACACCCTTAACCCAGAAACAGACATCGAGAGTGTGATGGAAGAAGCAGAAGCCTTGCAGGAGGAAATTGAGCGAGTATCTGCTACGGTTGCCGACAAAGAAAAGCGGCTCAAAACGCTCAAAGACATTATCAAAGAACGGGCTATGAAGTCGTTTCGAGACGGCGATAAGAGCGTGGCTTTGAAAAGCAAGCGTTATGTATGGGCAGTTTCTCGTACTGAGAGAAAGGACATTGACAAAGATGCCCTGAAAGCGGACGGGTTGCTCGATAAGTATAGCACGAAGTCCGTAGTAACTTATAGGCTTACAAATAAGCCCGTTGAGGAGGAATGACAATGTATATCAATCCATTTGCGGCGGGAGTTCTCGCCACGCTCTTCACAGAGGTCATAATCATCTTTGGAGCGGCAATTTATTACACAATCAAAAAGAATAACGGAGGTAAAAGATAATGGGAAAAATAGCATTAAGTGAGGGATATACAGTCATCCCCGAAGGAACGCACATTTTTAAGATCGTAGGAGTCAACTACAAGGAAGCCTACGGCAAACTCGAAATCAAAATGAAAACTGCGAAAGGGCAAACGCATATTGAGCGTTTCTCCCTCATCAAGCAGGACGGCTCTTCCAATGAAGGCGCATTGAATGCTTTCTCCTACTTCGCAAGAACTGCGTTGCAGGACTATACTGCACAGGACATTGACCCCGAAGAACTTGTCGGTTTCTTCATCGAGTGTGATGTTGAACACGACATTCAGCCCTCGAACAAAAATCCAAACACAAATGTTACCTTTGTTCATCTGACTGACAAACGCCCTGCTGACGGATATACAGAGGAAGAGGTAAACGCCCCTGCCCCCGCTCCTAAGAAAGCAGCAACCGCTACTGCCGCAAAGAAAACCGAAGTAAAGTCCGGGGACATCGACCTCGATGAACTGCTTGGATAAGTAAAAGGTAAGCGAGTGGCGGTATCAGTACCGCCCTCGCTTTACCCGCTATGAAGGAGAACAAAAATGATAACTTACGAAGAACGAATCGAACTTTTTTCATCGTTTTTAGAACCCAATTTGTTAAAGGTAGATTTCATTACGCTACATCAATGGTGTATCGAAAACGAATTTTTCTTACAGGCTGCTTCAACAAAGTATCACGGCAATTACCCCGGAGGTCTGTTCGACCATTCCTACAATGTCGCTAAAGCTCTTGTAAGATTAACCGAAGCCAATAATTTGCAATGGGAACGCCCCGAAAGTCCGTATATTATAGGAATGTTTCACGATATTTGTAAGACTGATAACTATATGCAAGATGCCCACGGAAAATATGAATATAATACTGAAACTCTGCTCAAAGGTCACGGAGATAAATCGGTTATGATCCTTGCCTCCCTTACCTCTCTCACGGAAGAAGAAGTTATGTGTATTCGTTATCATATGGGAGCATTCACGGATAAAGAGGAATGGAACAACTACACACGAGCAATTCACAAATACCCTAATGTCCTCTGGACACACCACGCCGATATGATTGCAGCGCACATTATCGAAAGGTAGAAAGGAACGGTTATGCGATACGATACTATCCCTACTGAATTAGCAAAACTTCCTCAATGGGTTTGCGCTTGGAAAAATTCAAAAATACCGATGCAAGCCAAAGTCAAAAAGGGCGCATCTTCCGTTAGCCCTGATACTTGGTCTACCTATGAAGAAGCAAAAGCCGCCGTAGAGCAAGGTGTGTATGATTATCTCGGTTTTGTCTTTAATAATAACGGTATTATCGGGATTGATGTGGATTGCGGTTATGACGATGACGGTTTTCTCTCAGAGGTTAGTATTGACATTATGAGGGCTTGTCGCTCCTATACGGAGCAGTCCCGAAGCGGCAGAGGTATTCATATATACCTCAAAGGAGAACTGCCCTTCAAGGGAAAAAACAATCGTGCGGGAGTAGAGATTTATCGTAGTAGCCGCTTCTTCATCGTTACGGGTGAAAAACTAATTTACGACCACATAATCGAGAATCAAGAAGCAATTGATTATGTCGTAAAAAAGTATTTCCCCGAAGCAGAAAAAGAAAACACAGGTACCGGCTTAACAAATCGCATTTACTCTCCGTGCTACTCAAAGCCGGAGAAAGGTAAAATCTCTATTCAACCAACATACCCGCCCATACCGCAGGGTATGAGAAACCTTAGTTTAACCTCTCTCGCAGGGCAGTTACACAATCAGGGTTACAAAAAGCAGGAGATTTATAAAGAACTCCTCAAAGCCAATCAAGCGGCTTGCAAGCCCCCACTACCTGTCGGAGAAATACAAACGATAGTGAACTCGGTCACAAAGTATAGGAGGTAACATGACAATAGGAGTGACGGAACGGAATATTTTATTTACGACATCGGAATGAGAATGCTACAGCCAAAAGAATTATATGTAGCGCAAGGCTTTCCGAAAGATTATGTTATCGAAAAAGATTATCTCGGTAATACATATCCAAAATCAAAGCAGGTTGCCCGTTGCGGTAATGCTGTTCCACCGCCATTTGCAACAGCACTCGTGAGAGCAAATCTTCCTGAATACTGTGGTACGTATATACTAACAATGGCTGATTTAATGGAAAGGATGGCAATATGAAAGAAGTTTTAATTAGCATACAGCCGAAATGGTGTGAGCTGATAGCAAACGGAACAAAAACGGTAGAGGTTAGGAAAACGAGACCGACGATAGAAACGCCGTTTAAGTGCTATATTTACCAAACCGTTGACGGGCGAACAAATACTGTTGATATTCTTGAAAACAATCTCGGCAAGGTTATAGGAGAATTTGTGTGCGATAGAATCGACACAATCAGAAAACGAGGAATTGACGATAATTTCGATTATTGCTATTTGTCGCTTGATAAATGGGGAAATGATGATATTGAACCCGAAATAACCGCTGTAAAAAACTCTTGTGTTCTTAAAGAAGACCTCAACGATTACGGCAAAAACAGTCGTATGCTTTACGGCTGGCACATATCCGACCTAAAAATATATGATGAGCCGAAAGAGTTGAGCGAATTCAAAAAAATAAATCGGGAATGTTGGTATGCCGACTTAGGTCTCGCCAAAAGAGACTGTCTCGAATGCAAAAACGAAGAGTGTTACGTAAGCCGCCCACCGCAGAGCTGGTGCTATGTTGAGGGCACAATATATTGCAAAAATTGTAAATATTTAATGTTTCGGAACGCTTCTCTACTGGAACGTCTCAAGGCTCGTATTGCCGAGAGTGCAATCAAGGTATCTACCGTCAAAGCTCCGCACACCTATATGAAAGCTGTCGGCACGAGGGAGCTTGAGAAGATTCTCGAGGAGGAATTTAAGCATGAGTGACAATGTTAGAGAAATGACTTTACAGGAGGAAATCGAAGCTCTACCTATTGATGAAAATATCAAAGATAGACTTCTTTGCAAGCTGAAAAGATATAACTATCTTGCAGAGGAAAATAGAGCTTTGATATCAGAACAGCGTGAGGAAATGTATTCAAGAATCGTTCCTCTCGAAGAAGCAAACGCCGCCTTACTGACCGCCTGTGAGGGGCTGTCCCGGGCGATGGTTGCACAACAAAAAGTCAAATAATCTAAATCGGATAAGTATTTATCAAAAAAAAAAAAAAAAAAAAGGAGTGATGATATGAGCGAAGTAATCGGAGATGACAAAGAGTTATTTCAGTTGAGCAACGGACGGTATATTATGTCAGAAGAACTCTCCGATAAGATGTTTTACATAAAACGCATTCAGCCGGAGTCCTATCAACCCAATAACACGGGTTACTCTTGGGACGAAAGCGGTATGGCAGAACTCTTCTCAGAGTGCTATAAGAATGATACCCGTTACTGTCCAGAAGCGAAGTCGTGGTTCACCTATGATAGTGGTGTATGGAAAAAAGATGTTGGCTCTCTGCTCGTGGCTGAGAAGATTAAGGAGTTCAGCCGCCTAATGGTGCTTTACTGCGGAGAAATAACAGACGAGGACAAGCGAAAGTCTTACTTTACTTTTATCAATAAAATGGGAGACCGCCGTTTCCGTGACCGTCTTATGAAAGATGCCGCAAGCGTATACCCCGTAAAGGCAGCGGAATTTGATGCAAACCCTAATCTTATCAACTGTCTTAACGGTACTTATGACCTTGAAAATATGTGCTTCCGTGAACACGATTGGCGGGACTTCCTTACTATGCAAACAAACTTTGAGTACACAATGCAGGAAGATGTACGGTGTGACCGTTGGGAGCATTTTATTGACGAGGTGACGAGCAACGACAAAGAGAAAGCCGACTACCTACAAAGAGCGTTAGGTTATTCAATGCTCGGTACCTCCAAAGAAGAGTGTATGTTTATCCTACATGGTAAGACCACCCGTAACGGTAAATCGACTTTGCTCGGCACAGTTCATCATTTGCTCGGTGATTATGCCGCCGTCAGTCCAGTATCCATTATTTGTAAAAGTGACCGTGCTAAAAACGCCGAAGCTGCTTCTCCCACGATTGCCGGACTAAAAGGCAAACGCTTTGTTACAATGGCTGAAAGCAACCAGTACGGCAGATTGGACGAGGAAACTATAAAGCAGTTAACAGGTGGCGAGGAAATTACAGCTCGTAATTTGTATGAATCACAAATGACCTATCTCCCACAATTCACAATGTGGCTTTCCTGTAATGACCTCCCGTCTGTGCAGGATAAGTCCCTGTTTGCTTCTGACCGTGTCAGAGTAATTGAGTTCAATCGGCATTTTTCGGAGGAAGAAAGAGACGAAAACCTGAAAGAAACTTTCCGTACGCCCGAAGCAATGATAGGCATTTTTACTTGGTTGCTCATCGGCTACTTTCGCTATAAGCGTTTCGGGTTGAAAATGTGTGAAAGTATGAAAAGAGTAATTAAACAGTATGAGAAAGACAACGACCTTGTATTACAATTCCTTGAAGAGAAATGCACAAAGGTTGAGGACGGCGGCACAAAGGCAAAGGCTCTTTATGACGCTTATAAGATATGGTGCAGGAGTAACGGGTACTTTACAATGAGTGCGAAAAAGTTTAATGCAAACTTGGAAACGCATCCCGAATGGCACAAAGGATTTGTTCGTGAAAATGATATTCTTATGTGTAAGGGCATAGGGCTGAAAGGAGTATAAAATGACCGTAAAAGACTTGATTAGTCTGTATTGCAAAGAGCGAGGAATTACACAAACCGCTCTTGCGCAACAGATTGAAGTTAGCAAGCAATCCCTTCATACTACCTTATTACGGGATAACGGAATGAGTATGAGATTAAGCACTTTTATAAAATGGCTTGATAAAATGGATTATCAGATAGTTATTGAGCCGATAAATGACGGTGAGGAAGTGCTTTTAGACGGTGAAGACGATAGTTTTCTCTTTGAGGAAGTATGAAAGTATATGTATTGTCTTACTATGTCTATAACTTTTTATAGTACGCGTGTATATATAGAGAAGTTATAAAACCTGTAAGACAATACGTTTACAAAAACGAAAGGAGTATTTTTATGAATAACAAAGAATTAGCGGAAGTAGGCAAACAGGTCACAAAACGGAAACGTCCAGACTTGTCGGATAAGCATAGTGTTCATACTGAGCCGGGAGATAATCGGAAGTACATTCTGCATTCGCTTCGTTTGTATGATCTTCCAAAGTGCAATCTCAAGAGTGTTGAGGATGTGACACAAAGGATAACAGATTATTTTACAATCTGTGCAGAGGACGATATGAAGCCCTCTGTTGCGGGATTGGCTCTTGCTATGGACATCACAAAGGAGTATCTGTGGGAAATCAGGGTAGGGCGAAAAGGCAAAAATCCTGATGTAGCTGATACGATAAAAAAAGCAATGCAATTACTCGATCTTCAAATGGTCGATTATATGCAGAATGGCAAGATTAACCCTGTGTCCGGCATCTTCCTGATGAAGAACAATTTCGGCTATGCCGATAAACAGGAAGTTGTGCTCACTCCCAATAATCCGCTTGGAGACACAAAGGATACAAAGGAACTCGAAGAGCAATATATAGACAGCGTGGTTGAAAATTGAAAAATTTGACCGAGGCAAAAATTTGACCGCTACCTTTTTAGGTGGCGGTTTTCCTTTTTTTGTACCCGTTCTTCTACCCTCTTGTTATTTATGGGCTGTTGACGTTTTGTTTGTTGTGTCCTCTTGTTCTTTCTGTGGCTCTCTATCGCGTTTTTATACCTTGTGCAATGAAACTACATTGCCGACAAATAAAAATTGATTGTAGAGCGTTACAGAGGGCACAAACTAAAAAAGCAGTAAAAAAGAACCCCGAGAACGTGCCCCGGAGGTTCTTTTTTTTTTATGTTTTGTTGTTTAGTCGGGGAATTTTCCGGCTTTTTTAATCTCATCTGATGTTATTTTTACACCGTCGCGCCATTCGTCAAAATCCGAGGCGAACGCGTATTTTTTTTCCTTTGTATTTAAGTATTACGGCATATTCCCAGCCTAATTTTTCCGCAATGTCGTTTTCGTTTTCCTCTTTTTCCAGCTCTACGCCCTCAGCCTTGAAACACTCCGCAACGTGTCCCGCTTCGCAAGCATACGGGCTTGTAAAGTCGAAAAAACACTCATACTTAAGCGCCTGTAAAGCATAGCTATTAGCCGTTTCGGGGTTATACCCGAGCGTTTCTATTTGCGGCGATTGGTCTGGGTTTTTAATGTCATAAGCGGTTGTGATTGTCGCAGTTATATTTTTCATTGCTTGTTGCTCCTTTTATTTATTCGTGTAGGTCGAGTATACCATATTGAATTTACGGGGTCAAGCTTTACAGCTTCAACCCCGCAGCGCTCGCTACAATAGCGAACGGTAAAATTAAAAATAATATTAAAATCATTTGCGCGCCTCCTTTTTCAAAATATAAAAAATAAATTTGAATTTCGGGCGGTGATCGCGTAATATTCGCCCGTTTCGGTGTTCTGGATCAGGCCGCCGTTAATGCCGTATATGCCGGAGCTGTAGCCGATCTTTTCGCAATGTTTCCATTGTTCTTTAACTTCGGTAGCGGGCGCGTTCGTCAAATCGTGCGCCATACCGCAGCGGACAAGGTTTTTTAATTCTTTAAGAAATCGGTTGCTTGTTTGGTGTACTCGTTCATTATATATCCTCCTTGTAATTGTGCCGGGGGTTGTGCTACAATAGAGGAGCAACCGCCCGGCGTGGGTGTGTTGTTGTGGGCGTTCCGCTTTGGCTTTGGCTGGCTGTGCGGTGCGCCTTTTCTTATTAGTGTATATCAGTTATTTCTGATTACTCTATTATTATATCAGTTTTTTCTGAATTGTCAAGAGATTTTATAAAAATATTTCAGTTATTTCTGATTTGTTTTTTGTGTTTGTTTTCTCTTGAGTTTTTGCACCCTCCTAATATAGATCACGTCGGGCGCGCTTACCCGTGGGGGATTATAGGGCGCGAGTCGAGCGTGGGTGAGTGGTTTTTCCACCGAGAGAAAATAAAAAGGCAAAAATATTTCAGATATATCTTGACAAGCAGAAATATCTGTGTTATGCTACCCATAAAGGAGGTTGCATATGAAAACAGTTGAAGCAGTCCGTGAAATTATGAAAGAACAAAACATTGGAGTAAACAAAATGGCAGACCGGCTAAATCGCAAGCCAAATGTTATTAGCGAACGCTTAGGGCAAAGCAATATCAGTATTGTTAAGCTTTCTGAAATGTTACGAGTTCTTGACTACAAGATAATGCTCGTCCCGAGGGAAACTTCAACGCCGAAGGGCGGTTACGAAGTTGAATAAGGGTAGTTTAGGTAGTTTATTTCAGGTTTTCCATATAACTTCTCTTATATATGCGCGTATATAACAAGAGTCTTGGAGAAAAGCCGATATTGACTACCTCAACTACCCAATATTATCAAGGAGGATATAAAATGAACGAATTGCAACTTGCGTTTAAATACGAGACCGCACCCGTAAGAACAATCACGGACGGGGTTACAATTTGGTTTGCTCTGATTGATGTGTGCAAAATCTTTGATTTATCAAATCCAAGAATGGTTGCAAAAAGCCTTGACGATGACGAGGTGCGTAAATTCAACTTACGCAGGTTGGAGGGCGATACTTGGTTTATAACCGAATCCGGGTTATATACAGTTATCATTCGTTCTCGTTCTAATAAGGCAAAATCGTTTCGCCGTTGGGTAACTCACGAAGTGTTACCTTCTATCCGCAAACAAGGTTATTATTCTCTTATCTCGGACGATGAACTTGTCAATATAATTACCGAAAAGCAGAGACGTAATAAGGACTTCTTGGGTAAGATAGATAAGACTGCAATTAAATCATTGCTTTTAAAAGAAGCAAGAGAGAGTCGAGATGAAGATACAAGATTATTGTTCTTGCAGCAGAGCGAACTTTCTTGTAGGGAATTTCGAACAAAACTTAAATCTATTTGGAAAGACGATATGCCGAGATTTCATAGATACTTAGACGAATATCAAAAGTGGTATAATAAAATCGGTTATCGTATTGTTCCTAACGAGAGGTGAATAGATTGATTTACGGTTATGCACGAGTTAGTTCAATAGGTCAAGCGAGAGACGGCAATAGTCTTGAGGCTCAACATAAAGCCTTAGCTGACCGAGGGTGCTCGGAGATTTATTCAGAAGCATACACAGGAATAACGACTGACCGTCCTGAGCTTGCAAAAATAATCAGCAAAATACAAAAAGGCGATACGTTAATGGTTACCAAATTGGATAGATTCTCTCGCAGTGCTACTGAAGGAGTTGCTTTAATTAAGCAGTTACACGAAAAGGGTATAATAATCGAAATTCTGAATATGGGGCGCGCTGACGATACACCTATGGGCAGACTAATGGTAACAATGCTTCTTGCTTTTGCTGAATTTGAACACGATCAAATTATTGAACGACTTGCGACTGGCAAGGCGGTAGCAAAGGCTCACGGTAAAAGAACGGACGGAAGAAAAGTTATTGAAGTACCCAATTTTGAAATGTATTTGCAAAAACAAAAAGAGGGTCATATTTCTGTAATAGATGCGTGTAATGCACTTGGCATAAGTAAAAGTACTTGGTATAATAGGGTTAAAGGCGTTCATGAACCCATTCTCACAAAGGAGGTATAGCAATGAGTAGACCTGTTTATTTTATTTTCGATGGTTGGTATTATAAAATAATAGGTACTATTTTGGCGTTTGTCGGCGTATTCGTCGTTATACCGATACTTACTATTCCACAGGAAAAGTCGGTTAAAGATCACAGGCAAGAGATTGCTTCTCGCATAGAACAAGGTGATATAGATTACGCTTTCGGGGACGTGTCAGAGCTTACTTCCCATTCTACAGCGTCCTCTCAGGGTAGAAAATATGAGGGAAAAATTGTTAGCTTTACGTGTGTTGTCGGGTACAGTAGCGATGACTTGGAAGGTCCTTATTCCGGTTTAGTGATAAAAAGCGAAGTGACAGGTGAGTATTTGGCAAAGTGTAAGCTAACTGCCCCTAACATAAAAGACAATATAAAAGCAGCTGAATTGAAAAAAATGTTTAACGAGGGTGACAAAATCACCGTGATCGGCGAGGTTGATGGCGGTAGCTATGGAGATCTCATATTGAACAATTGTAAGTTCGTTAAATGTAGCTAATTGAATAAGGCGTACACAAACGGGCGTGCGTAAACAGTCAACAGGGACTATCTCATTTGAGGTAGTCCCTTTATTTTTTGGAGGCAATAATGCAAAAAGTAAGTATTTTAGGAACAACGTACAGTGTGCATACGGGTGTCTCGTATCAAGAAGATGCCGCTCTTAAAGGTTTATGTAGTTAGGGTGTGATGAATAATTATGAATAAGTTACTGATTGCAAAAATTTTTCAGAAAATAAAAAAGGCACCTACGGACGTCACCGCCTATGAGGATTTGTTCTCACTTTGCCGAAATATTGAACAGGAGGATTTTGCACTTGCACATTCAACCAATGAGGTATTGAGGAAGAGAATCTCGATAGCAATAAAATACAGAAAAAATATTGAGGGCTTTTTTGAACTGTACAAAAAGACATTGCTCTTTGATGCACCACATTTTTTTGACTCTTATCTTCTCTATCTTGAAATAAATCGTAAACCGAAGGAACGGTTTTATCAGCCACGGCGCAGAGTTCTCAAACGGGTAGTCGATGCTTTGCAGAAACTTACCAATGACGAGCTGGACGAATTATTTATATCTATGCCCCCTCGTGTCGGCAAGACAACCATTTTGATGTTCTTCGTTACTTGGCTTATCGGCAGAAATAGCGAAGCATCTAACCTGTATTCGGCGTATTCCGATACCATTACCAAAGCATTCTACAACGGCGTTTTGGAAATCATAAATGACCCTGTAACCTATCTGTGGCACGACGTTTTTCCGAATGCTAAGGTCGTTCAGACCAATTCGCAGGACGAGACAATTAACATAGACCGAAGAAAACGGTACCCCTCTCTGACTTGCCGGTCGCTATACGGAACATTGAACGGTGCTTGTGACTGTAACGGATTTGAAATTTCCGATGACCTTATCGGCGGCATTGAAGAAGCTCTCAACAAGGACAGACTTGTTTCAGCGTGGAGCAAGGTAGATAATAACCTCCTGCCCCGTGCGAAAGAGAAAGCCAAAATACTTTGGTGCGGTACACGGTGGTCTATGGTTGACCCTGCCGGGGTGCGAATGGAACTTTTAGAGAACGATAAACAGTTTAAGAATCGTCGTTATGAGATAATCAACCTCTCGGCTCTTGACAAAGATGATGAGAGTCAGTTCGACTATGATTATTCCGTAGGTTTCTCTACTGAGTATTATCGTATGCGTCGCGCTTCATTCGAGCGTAATAACGATATGGCATCGTGGCAGGCTCAGTATATGGGAGAGCCTATAGAGCGAGACGGCGCGTTATTTTCACCGGGAGAATTTCGTTACTACAACGGTGTTTTACCTGACGAAGAACCCGACAGGGTGTTTATGGCCGTAGACCCTGCTTTCGGTGGCGGTGACTTTGTAGCTTCTCCCGTGTGCTTTCAATATGGGGACGACATCTATGTACACGATGTTGTCTATGATAGCGGAGATAAGAGAATAACACAGCCATTGTTGGCGCAGGCTGTTATCAAATACAACGTAGCGGCGATGCAGATTGAAGCGAACAAATCTACCGAGGCTTATAAGGACGGTGTGCAAGATGAGCTTAAAAAGCAAGACCGCAGAATAAACCTTACAACTAAAGCCGCTCCGTCCGATAAGGCTAAATACCAACGTATATTTGATAAAGCTCCCGATATACGTGAGAATATGATTTTCAGAGAGTCCGGCAAACGCAGTAAGGCGTACAGTTTGTTTATGCAGAATGTTTTCTCTTACAAAATGTTCGCAAAGAACAAAAACGACGACGCACCTGACAGTCTTGCTATGGCTATGGATATGGTACGGGGTTCTACGAAGCGCACACAAGTGTTTAAGCGTCCGTTTTAGCCTCGGCGTAATATTTTGTAATATTTCCTGAAATTTTAAAAATTTAATGTATAATTTACACAAAGAGGTATAAGGTGGTGCACGAAACGGATACTTTACTTGGTCGAAAAGTCATATATACAGACGAAGACGAAATAACGCAAGATAATGTTTTGGAGGTTCTGAATGACGCTATGCTCATTCATTCTGTAAACCGCTCCGAAATAGACTATCTGTATAAGTATTATCGTGGCGACCAGCCTATCCTCAATAGACAGAAAGATGTTCGTCCGGAGATATGTAACCGCATAGTAGAAAATAGAGCAAATGAGATTGTGTCTTTTAAAGTGGGTTATCTTATGGGTGAACCCGTTCAGTATGTAGGCCGCGGACGAGTAAACGCCGATGAGCTTAACACTCTGAATGACTTTGTTTTTGCGGAAGACAAGGCGGCTAAAGATAAAGAGCTCGCGGACTGGTTTACAATATGCGGGACATCTTACCGTATGGTTTTGCCTGACCCCAAAGATGAAGCGGACGAATCACCCTTTGAAATTTACACTCTTGACCCACGCAATGCTTTTGTTGTATATCACAGCGGTTTAGGTAACAAGCCGATGATGGGTGTTAAGTATGTTATCAAGAAAAACGGAAGCATTGTATTTTCGATTTATACCAAAAATCAGTATTTCGAGGTATCACAGCCCGGAGTATTCAGTCAGAATAGCAGTAATAATTATAAAACGATAACGAGGGCGGAGAATCACACTCTCGGTGATATTCCGATTATAGAATACCCCGCTAATTCTTTTAGACTCGGTGCTTTTGAAATTGTACTTCCCCTACTGGACGCAATGAATGTTATAGCTTCAAATCGTATTGACGGTGTTGAACAGTTTATACAGGCGTTACTGGTATTAAAAGGTATTGACCTTGAGGCTCCTGAGTTTAAAGAGCTGCGCGAGAACGGCGGGCTCGCCTGCCCTCCTGATGGTGACGCTTATTATCTTACACAAGAGCTTAACCAAACGCAGACACAGACTCTTGTAGATTATATGTACCAAACCGTACTTACAATATGCGGTATGCCTAACCGCAACGGTGGCAGCTCAACAAGCGATACCGGCTCAGCGGTTATAATGCGCGACGGGTGGCAGGCCGCCGAAGCAAGAGCTAAAGATACAGAGCTGATGTTCACGATGTCCGAAAAGCGGTTCTTGCGCCTCGCTATTCGTATATCAAACACCACTCGTGATATGAATTTGAAATTGTATTCTATTCAAATACGATTTACAAGGCGTAATTATGAGAACATACAGGAGAAGTCGCAGGTATTAACTACTATGCTTGCCAATGATAAGATTCACCCGAAATTGGCTTTTGAGCATAGCGGTATGTTTATTGACCCTGACCTTGCATACACGATAAGTGCCGAGTACGCCGAGGCAAACAAAGCTAAACAATTACAAGAGCTTGAAAAAGCTGCGGAGTATGAAACGGCAAAGGCTAAGTCTGCCGCCGTTACTGAGCAGAGTAATCAATCGCCCGACGATACGTCAGCCACTTAACGCGAGGTATGAAGTATGTACGAACTGACCGATATAGTTATCGAAAACATTCGGGAAGAGTTGATACGCGATTTCTCAAAGCTTAAAAGCTTGCTCTCTTATGATGAGTTAAATGTGATGTCCGCTACTAAAGCTGTTTATTCTAAGATAGACCTTTATGTAAGACAGATGTTTTTACAGTTAATGCAAGCGGTGTACAAAAAGGTAACCAAAAGAACCTGCCCGTATAACTACGCGTGGCTTGAGAGCTTTCTTCTTGAATATGACGAAGTAAGTAAATATGTTTATGCTAATGAATTTGAGAGAAAAAGAGACCGATTAGCTGAAGCTCTGATAGCCAGCCCTAAAAAGAATGAGGAAATAGACGCTGCTTTACGTTATTTGTCTTTTATGCTGACGGCGTATGCTGTTAGAGTTACGGATCAGGTAGTTTTGATGGCTTATCGAGATATAGGTATAGGCGCAGTCAGATGGAAAGCCGAAAAGGACAATAAGACTTGTACCATTTGTAAACATCGCAATGGGCATATTTATGATATTGAACAAGTACCCCCTAAACCGCATTTAAATTGTCGTTGTGAGTACGAGGAGGTTTGATATGGAGTTACCCCAGAAAGCTACCGAAGAAATTGAAAAAATATTAAAAAAAGGTAATACTGTAGAGTTAAAAAAAGAAAAAGGTTACATTGTTATCGTGGAGATACAACGTAAAGCAAAACACAAGTCAATATTGTAGATACGCATAAACGGTTGCGTAGGAACAGTCAACAGGGACTATGAGATATTCTCATAGTCCTTTTTTTTATTTCACAAGAGGGAACTTGTAAAAACGCAATTGGGAGAAAACCCAACTCAAAAACGGAATTTAGAAATGCAGTGAAGCATTACAAAAACGCAGGAGGATTAAAATGCCAAAAATCGAAACAGGAAACATTGAAGGCTACGAGAGTATGACCGTGGAACAAAAGTTGTCAGCCTTGGAAAACTATGAGCTTCCTGATAACAATTCAGAGCTTGAGAGGTACAAGAATGCTGTCAGCAAAGCCAATTCAGAAGCTGCAAGCTGGAAGAAAAAGTTTCAGACCCAGCTCTCAGATGACGAAAGAAGCAAACAGGAACGAGAGGACGAATTAACAACGCTGCGCTCGAAAGTGGAGGAAATGGAGAAAGAAAAGCTTGTGACAGGGCATACCGCCCGCTTCCTCGCTTTAGGGTATGAAGAAGCGTTAGCTAAGGAGACCGCTCAGGCTCTCGCCAACGGTGAGACTGATAAGGTTTTTGCAAATCAAAAAAAGTTCCTTGAAACGCACGATAAAGCATACAAAGCTTCGCTAATGAAAGAAACCCCCACACCCCCTCCCGGACAGAGCGGAGAACAGAAAAAGGATTACACCGCAATGATTGTAGATGCTCAGTCTCGCGGGGATTTCGGGGCGGCTGCTTATTATATGCGTCTCCGGGAACAAGAAAAAACTAATTAAAGGAGAACGTTAAAAATGGCAGACACTATTGCTACAAGTTTCGGGGTGTTGAATTACTCCGGAATGTTATTCAACAAAGGTAATACAAGAACACCTTTGTCATCGCTTATCGGCGGAAAGATGAAAACTACCAACAGCACTGAGTTTGTTGTAGGTCAGAACTACGAAACTGCGGGCGGCACACAGCCGGAAATAAGCGAAACCGCGTCGCTTACTGCTCCCGATGCAAGCGTCGTAACACGTACACAGATGACTAACGTCACACAGATTTTTCAGGAGACGGTAGGCATATCTTACGCTAAGCAGTCCAATATGGGAACTCTTGCAGGTGCTAATATCGCTAATCAGGTTGCAAACCCCATTAACGAGCTTGACTTTCAGGTGGCTGCAAAGATGCAGAAAATAGCGCGTGACCTTGAGTATACATTCATCAACGGTGAATACAGTAAGGCCACATCCGACGCGACGTTTAATAAGACAAGAGGTCTCGTTACCGCTACAACCACTAACGTTAAGGCAATGGCCAAAAAGCCACTCGGTCTGTGGGATGTTGCCGATATGGTTAAGAAAGTATACGAGAGCAATGCTCCTACTACAGGACTTTGTCTCTGGTGTGACGCTGTAACGATGTTCCAGATTAACGCTGACGCGGTACAGAACGGACTTACTGTCGTTCCTGCGGCGCGTGAAGTTAACGGTATATCTCTTTCAAGCGTTTTAACACCCATCGGCGTTGTGTATCTCTACCTCGGTGAGTGTTTACCGGCAGGTACTGCTCTTCTTCTTGACCTTGATGTATTAGCACCTGTCGGACAACCCGTTCCGGATAAGGGCAATTTCTTCCTTGAACCTCTCTCAAAGGTTGGCGCAGGCGAGAAATATCAGATATTCGGTCAGATGGGTCTTGACCACGGCCCGGAGTGGTATCACGGTAAATTTACGGGTATTTCTACCACGTTTGAGGCACCGAAATACAGCCGTAGCGTTTATGTTGCCGGTGGTTCTATTAACACCACTACTTCCGCTGTTGGCGGTTAATAATCAAAGGAGGCAGACAAATGACCGAAGAACAGAAACTCTCGCTGTTAAAAGCAATGATAGATACAGACGAAGAGGATGTGTCTGACGAGACTTTGTCTGCCTATCTGTATTTAGCCGGGCGCAAAATTATGGAGAAACGCTATCCGTTTCACACCGATAAAACAGAAGTGCCCGAGAAATATCAGGCATTACAAGTGGAAATAGCGTGTTATCTCATTAACAAACGCGGTGCAGAGGGCGAGACAACTCATAGCGAAAACGGTATCTCTCGATCATATGAAAGTGCGAGCGTACCGAACAGTATGTTAGACGGTGTTATTCCTGTCGCAAAGCCTTTTAGTTTCGGCGGTGATAGCGTATGAAATCACTCCAAAGAAACAAACGGGCATTTTACTATTCCAATTACGCAGGTAAAAAGCCGGTGGTGGACGACAGCGGATATGAGACGGGAGAATATGAAATCATATATACCCCTCCGCTGCGCGCTAAAGCAAACATTTCCGCCGCGCAGGGTGAAACACAGATTGAACAATTTGGCACATCTATAACGTATGACCGTGTCATTGTCACGACAAAGCGATTGCCTATCAATGAAAATTCCATCTTATGGGTTGATGTTTTACCCGATTTTGAGAATAGAGCACTCAAAACCGAAGGAGGCAAGCTAATAGACAGCGAGAACGGTAAAGTGCTGTTAACAGAAGAGGCAAAAATTCCCGGAAATTACGATTACATCGTTAAAAAAGTAGCCACTTCTTTAAACAGTATGTCTATAGCTATTAGCAAGGTGGACGTGTCGTAATGGTTATTAAGGTAATAGGGGCTGACAGTTTAATAAACAAACTAAAAGCCTATCAAAAATCTCTCGAAGAAAAGCAACATCGCCTTTTAGACGAGCTTTTCAAAATAGGCATTGACGTTGCGAGCGTCAAATTTCAAACAGCACAATACGATGGTGATAACGATGTGGTTGTTAATCGCCAGCCTGAGTGGGTCGGAGATAACAAGCTGTTTCTGACGGCGACCGGCAAAACCATTACTTTTATAGAGTTCGGTACGGGCGTACATTACGCAGAGCAGCATCCGAAGGCTGCCGAACTCGGCGCTGTCAGAGGAGAATACGGGCAGGGTAAAGGCTCCAGCGATACGTGGGGATATTATGGCTCTCCCGGCACAAACGGGCGTGAGAGGAAAGACACAGACAAAGGGACGTTAGTTCTTACTCACGGTAATCCCCCCGCTCGTGCGATGTACGACTCCGCTAAAGAAATGCGTAATCGAATTGTAGATAAGGCACGGGAGGTGTTTGGAAAGTGATAGACATCGAGAATGAAGTTTTCACAAATGTTAAAACCGCGTTGACAGAACAGTTTCCGAACATCTCTGTGGAAAGTGTTACAAACTACAGCCCCTCCAAATTTCCGTTTGTGTGTATTGAAGAGACAGACAACTATTCGTATGTTTCTACAAGAGACACAGGCAGTAATGAGAACCACGCTGTTGTAGTGTTTGAAGTTAACGCTTATTCAAATAAAGCGGCAAGAAGAAAAAGCGAGTGCAAAGCTATCATAGCAGATGTAGACAAAGTAATGCTCGGGTTAGGATTCACTCGAAACACGAAAACCCCAATCAATTTAGACGATGCCACCAAATACCGTATTTTTGCACGATACACAGCGGTGGTGTCAAAAACCGATACAATTTATAGGAGGTAAAATAAATGGCTATCTCAACGTATAAGGTCTTCCTTATGAAGAAAGGAACTACCGGAGATACATACGAAAAACTTATTGATATTAAAGAGTTCCCCGACCTCGGCGGTGCTCCGGAAATGCTCGAAACAACGACCTGCTCCGACCCCGCACAGACATACATTAAAGGTATTCAGTCGCAGGATGCACTTGAATTTACCGCTAATTACACTAAGGAGGATTACGACAAACTCTCTAAGTTAAGCGGTGTTGAGACTGACTACTCCGTGTGGTTTGGTGGAACAGAAACGGCAGGTAAAGCCACCCCCACCGGCTCAGACGGTAAGTACGATTTCAAGGGTGATTTGTCTGTATATATCACCGGTGGCGGTACTAACGAAGTCGTAAGTATGACGGTTTCTATAGCTCCGTCAACCGTAATAAGTCCTAACGCAGCAGGTTGATGTGAGGAGGAGACATAATGGCAAAACAGTTATGTATTAAATACAACGACAAGGAGTATACGTTGGAATATACTCGCAAATCTATTGAGCTGATGGAGAGGAGAGGTTTCAAAATATCTGATATTCAAGATAAACCCGTAACCACTCTTCCTGCATTGTTCGCGGGAGCATTTCTCGCACACCACAAATTTGTAAAACCCGAAGTCATCAATGAGATATTCACGAAGTTGACAAACAAGGACGAGCTTATTAATAAACTCGCTGAAATGTACAACGAGCCTATCATTGCTATGTTAGGCGATACGGAAGACTCCGAGGGAAACTTGAACTGGGAGCCGAGCTGGTAAGTAGCCCGTCTCCCAATAAGGGGGGCGAGTCTGAAAACGACTCCGCTCCCCTTGTTTCATATACGGAGCAGTTTTATCTTTACTTACCGTTCTATCTGTCAATAGGGATGACCTATGAACAGTACTGGAATGAAGATTGCTGCTTGGTTAAATATTATCGTGAAGCCTTTAAACTACAGAGAGATAGGAACAATGAGCAGTTGTGGCTACAAGGTATGTACATATACGAGGCTTTTTGTGACGTATCACCCATACTTAATGCTTTTGCAAAAAAAGGTACAAAGCCTCTTCCCTACCCTACACAGCCGTATGCGATAACCAAAGAGGAAGCCGAGCGTAGACGTGTAGAAAAGGAAAAAGCAGAGTACGAAAAGATGAAAGCAAAAACAGCCGCTTTTGCGAGTATGTTTAATGCTTCTTTAGACGCTCAAAGAAGGGAGGTTGAAAACGGTGAATGATAATGTTATTGATACTCTAACTATTAAAGTGGAGGCTGACACTAAAACAGCCACCAACGGTTTAACCGATTTACAGAAGACTCTTTCAAAATTTCAAGGCGTGTCTAAGACTTGCTCAACCTCTACCAACACGATAAGTTCGAGTTTCTCAAATCTTAAAGGTAAGTTGCATAGTACAACAGCGTCTTTTCGCAAAATAGTAAAAGTGTTTGGCGGCTGGTTTAATGAGAATAACGACTACGTCGAAGCACTCAACCTTTTCAGGGTTGCTATGAACGGTTGCTCTGACGCTGCTGAAACATACGCAAAAAGTGTGTCGGATATTATGGGTATCGATGTAAAGGAATGGATAACATATCAAGGCGCATTTTACCAATTAGCCGACGGGTACGGTCTTGCTTCCGATGCTTCCGAAAGAATGAGCAAAAATTTAACACAGTTAGCGTTCGACTTATCGTCTCTTTGGAATGTCGACGCGGAGACCGCCTTTCAGAAACTCCAAAGTGGTATGTCAGGACAAATTAAGGGGCTTAAAGTATGGGGTATTAACGTATCTGTTGCTCAGTTAAAAGAAACGGCTCTTGCTCACGGTATAGACCTCGCTACGTCAAAGATGACCGAAGCTCAAAAGGCAACGCTAAGATATATAACGATTATGGAGCAAACGTCAAAGGCTCAGGGAGATATGGCGAGAACTATAGCCACCCCTGCTAACGCTCTGAGAATTTTAAACGCTCAGTGGACGCAGGCGAAACGAGCAATGGGACAAGTTGTGAGTTTGGTTGCCGTTGAGGTTATTCCTTGGTTTCAGGCTCTTGTTCAAATTATCAGAGAGGTGGCGGAGGCTTTTGCTACTGTTAAAGGGTATGACGTACCTAAAGCGGATCTCAATGATGTTTCAAACACAACGATAGACCCCAAACCTTTTGATAGAGTTTCTGACAGTTTGGGGAAAGCAACCGAAAGTGCCAAAGAATTAAAAAAGACCATATTAGGTATCGACGAAATTAACGCTCTCACCGATAATTCGGTATCTTCTCCCACGGCAGGCACAACCGGAGCAGGTAACGGTTACGCCTCCGATTTCGGGCTTGATTTAGGGAAATACGACTACGACTTTTTATCAGGTCTTGACAGTACCGACCTTGATGACAAAAAGAAAAAGCTCAAGGAAATATTGTCTTATGTAACGGCGATAAGTGCCGGTTTTGCCGCTATGGCAATATCTAAAAAACTAATAGATGGTATCAGTTGGCTTCAAAAAGCTTTAGGCGGTGTCAAAAGTCTTTCCTTGAATTGGTCGATTTTTGGAGCAGCAGCTTTCTTTTCGGACTTGGATAAGTTGAGACAGTACATTAAGGACATAGAGGATAACGGGGCTAACTGGTCTAATGTGTCAGGTGTGCTCGGCGAGTTTGCAGGTTCCATAGGTGATGTGCTTTTAGTGCTCGGTAAAACTGAGATAGCCGCTCCGCTTAAAGCGGTTCAAGGTATAACCGAAATTATTAACGGTGTAAAAGGTTTATCCGACGAAGATACTGAAAACGACATTGACAGCGCGTGTACTGCTATACGCGGCTTAGGTGATGTCGGTATCGCTATAGGAGCCGCAACTAAAAATATGACTTTGGCAGGAGCAAGCGGTGCTCTTGTAGGCCTTACCGGCATTATCTCAGAGTTAAGTGAGAATTGGGAGGCAATTAAGTCCGGCGATTGGAGCGGCGTAGATAAGGTTTCTCTCGCAACAAATGCCGTGTATGTGTTAGCAGGTTTAGCAACCGCTCTTGGCGCATTCAATAAGGCGAAAGATGCGACCGACTTAACTAAAACAACAGAGAAACTTGATGAAGTTAAATCTGCTACCGAGTCTGTTAGCACTTCAACGTCCGCGTTGACCTCTAAGCTGACTACCCTTGTTAAGAACCTCGGCTTGGGTTTGGTAGTAATAGCCGAAGTAGCAGCAGCAGCAGGGCTAATTGTCGGTGCTATATGGGGCTTAGGGCTTATGTTACAGCAAGTCGGCGAGGCGTGGCAGCCTGTACTTGACAACGGCGAAACGGTCTTAACTGCGTTAGGGCTCGGCACGGCTCTACTGTTAGCGGTAGGAGTTGCGGTGGCAGCTCTCGGGAATACCGGGCTCGGAGGAGTGGCTACTTTAGGCGTAGGACTGTTAGTTCTTTTGGAACTCGACGCCGCTGTTTTGTTATTTGTCGCCGCTATTTGGGCAGTAGGTTATGGCCTCAACCAAATAGGGATAGTGTGGCAGCCCGTTCTTGACAACGGCGAAACGGTTACCGCGGCTCTTGAGAGAGGTACTCTTTTATTGTTGGCCGTAGGTGTTGCAACGGCAGCTCTCGGAGCAATAACGGTAGCCTCAGCCGGCGCGCTTCCCGTCGCGGTAGGTCTCGGTACCGCTATGTTGGTGTTACTCGCTGCCGCATTTGTTGATTTCATTGCCAGTTTGGTTGTTGTCGCAGACCAAATAAGCGTTGAACTGTACCCTGCATTTGAGCGAGTTAATAGCGTATTGCCGAGTCTTACTACCGATATGAGCAATTTTAAAGACTTTATGGGTCAGTTTGCGTCAATGGCTGCATCTTATGCTGCCGATAGTGCCATAGCAGGACTTAGCAATGTTGTGAGTAACATTGTCAACTTATTCACGGGTGATCCTATACAGAGGTTTGCTGATAACGCCGACAAGCAGTATACACAGGCATCTAATTTGAACAAAAAGCTTCAGCTTGCTAATCCCGAATTAACCACAGCTATAGCTCTTCTTACTGCTTATAACAACTTGTTTTCAAGACTTGAAGCGTTAACAGGTCAAAATTCAAACATACAGTTGGCACAAGGTGTGTATGCGAACCTTAAAGAAGTCGGTAAAAAGCTTGTGACAGGTCTTGTGGACGGTATTAAGGGCGAAATGAGTTCTCTTAGTAATACGATGAGACGCCTCTTGAGCGATAATGTTTCGTCACGTGACGCTTCGTCTCTCGGTAAAGATTACGGCAGGGAGTTCGCCAGAGGTATATCAAGCGGCTTCAAGGGTGCGTCTTTCCCAACACTCCACGGTAACGTTGATGTATCTGCAAGCGGATATGTCAGTCTTTCCCTTAAAGCGTATGCAAAGGGTGGTTTTGTTGATAACGGTCAGATGTTCATAGCTCGTGAAGCCGGGCCGGAAATGGTCGGTACGATAGGCAATAAGACATCCGTCGCAAACAATGAACAGATTGTCAGCGGTATCGCACAAGGCGTTTCTGACGCTAACAGCGAGCAGAACGCGCTTCTTCGTGAACAGAACAACTTACTCAGACGCTTACTCGAAAAAGACCAAACCGTAAGGGCTGTTATTACAGCAGGCGATGTTGTTGACGGTCTGAACCGTAAGAACCGTCGAGACGGTAAAGTTACCGTCCCTGTAGGATAAGGAGGTACAACGTATGGAATTTAACCCTATTAAAAGTGTAGACGGAAAAACTTGTCGTTGCCCCTCCTCTTATCAATGGAAGCTGGCTGACGTGTCAGCTTCCGACGCAGGGCGAACAGAAGATACGGTAATGCACAAGAATCGTATAGGACAAACCGTAGGAATAGAGCTGTCGTGGAATAACATATCGACACAAGAAGTTTCTGCCATACTCAAGATGTTTAACCCCGAATACATTACCGTATGTTATCTGGACGCAATGGAGGGTGACTACATAACTAAAGTGTTTTACGTCGGAGACCGTACCGCGCCGCTATATAACACCCGTTTGGGGCTTTGGCAGAACGTATCTTTTAATTTAGTTGCGAGGAAGGGATGAGAGAGGATGTATAAGGTTTCGCAAGAGGTTATTCAACTTTTCAACAGCGGAAAAAGGCAAACTGTCGATATACAAGTAAAGCCAATCAGCGGTGAATCTTTTACCCTCTCGTCCTCCGACATCACGAATGGCGGGTTTTCGGTAGATAGGTACTCTGTTACAGGAGATAAGATTGAAATAGGCTCTGTAGTCTCGGCAGAGTGCGACATTACGCTCGAAAACAAAGACGGTCGATTTGACAACGTGGTCTTTGAGGGAGCGGAGCTTGTTATCAAGATTGGAATTAAGGATTGGGACGATAGCGCAGCGGATATGCACTATGTGCCTTTAGGTGTGTTTATAGTAGACGCACCTCCCCGAGCCTTGAACACTATATCTATAACGAGCCTTGACAGAATGGCGCACTTTGACCGAACCATATCTGACGCAGATTTAGCAGAGCTGTTTTACAATGCTCCCACCATAGCGGAGCTTCTTGTCAGGTTATGCAACAGATGCGCGGTATCTTTAAGTACTACTCCGAGCACTCTGCTAAACTCCGATTATATAGTTACAGAGAAGCCTACTGATGAGAACTTGACATATCGACAGATATTAAAGTGGATATGCGAAATTACAGGTACTTGCGGTTATATGGACTGGGACGGTAAGCTCCGGCTTGAGTGGTACAACACTCAATCCGACATAATTATAACCCCCTCTATACGTTACAGTAGTGACGTAGCAGAGAATGATATAACTCTGTCGGGCATTGAAGTTGACGTAACCGACAACGAGGTATACAAAACGTCACCTTTTACAGATGATTACGCCATAGCTATATCCGATAACAGTCTCATCTCGAACGGTGAGTCGGTCGCAAGCGGTCTGTCACAGCGAGTAGGTCTTACCTATCGCCCTTTTTCAGCCAAAATAAAATCCGCTCCATATTTGTACCCTATGGACGTCGTTGCTTTTCAAATCAAAGTACCGGACGGAGACACCATAGACACAGAGTCTGACGCGGTTCTGACGACCGAGGACGGAGTTAAGCTAACCACCGAGGATTACAGCGAGAGCAAGAGCGTAACTACTATATTAACTAATGTTAATTATACGCTGAACGGTGCTACCGATATATCTGCTAAAGGGGAAACACAGGCACGTGGTGGCTACGCCGCTCAAGGTAGCCTTACGTCTCAACAGAAACTAATAATCAAGAAACAGCAGAAACAGTTAGATAAAACCGTTTATGACTTATCTGCACAGGAAAAAGCTACGGATTACCTCAACAACGCCGCTGCAATGTCGTTAGGTTTGTTTCACACGGAAGTGACAGATGGTACAGGCGCAATAACGTACTATTGGCACGACGCTTCAACTCTTGAAGAGTCACAGTACATATGTATGAGGAACGCAGCAGGCTCTTTCACAACGTATAGCGGATGGAACAACGGTTCGCCCGTATGGGACTCCGGGACAGACAAGTACGGTAACGCTCTATTCTCTCTGTTAGATACAATAGGTATTCAAGCTGAATGGATAAGAGCGGAGAGTATTACTACAGACAAGATGTCTATAGGTCAGCCGGAACGCGGAACTAACCTTGTATTAGACTCGTCTTTTGAGGCTAACGCGTTGTACTACGATGCTACTCTTAACGAGTCGGGAGAAGCTGTAGACTATGAACATAACGCATATTGGAACTTTGCAAAGTGTGGATTAGGTGATAACTACGACCCCGTCCCGTTCGCCGGAGTAGACGGACATTCGGGGGAAGCCCCTCGCGAGGGTGCTGGATTTGACAACGGCAAGGCCCACATTGATACCTTTTTAGGCAAAAAAAGCGAGTTAAGTGCTGTGAGTGACAGCGCGTTCGGATATTCAACCCGTAGTCCTTTTCCGATAAACGTTACAACACATTGTCTATCGTTTTATTATCGTATCAAGACTCACAAAACGGGTACTATATCGTCCTCAGCCACAGCTACCGGACAAATTCTTGTCAAACTGCAATGGCTAAATGAGCAAAAGCAGGTGCTGAGCACGTCTTTATACCCCGTGACTTATACGGATAGCAATAATATCTTGTGGCAGAGAGTACACACCACAATTACCCCTCCGAATAGCACGGCTTACTGTAATCTGTTAATAGCCGCGCATTGTGACAGTATTACCTCTACTGACGATAGTATAGCTTATTTCGATTTGGACGGCATACTTTTTGAGGAGGGGTTAACACTTAACAATTGGACGTGTGCTCCCTCTGAGGTCTCGCGTAACGGCGTATTGATAGACAGTAAAGGTCTTAACGTTTCAGACGGTAAAATTAAAGTAACTGACAGCGGTAAACGAGATGTACTATATACGGATGGTAATCAGATACTCCAACACAACGGCGGCGTGACAGTCGAAAAGTACAACCCTACACCTGATGAAGAGACAGGGAAAAAGGATGTAGCGTTGAGGATGTCTCTTAATCCTATCCAATTTAGCGATAGCGGGCAAAGAGGTAGTGTATTAGGTGCAACGTTCGAGAGTTTTGATGAAAACGGAAGCGTAACGAACCTTGGGTACATAGGCGTTAATAGCCCGGTAGATAATTCGTCGGGGAGCTACAACGCTCATCCCGACGCTGATAAATACCGTCCAATCACGTTTGAAGCCCCTAACGGGTTTGTTTTTGGAGATGGCAGCACCAAAGGTAACCCCATAATGACTGCGCCCACTATTCTCACATACGGAGAAAATGCCAACGAGCTCATCGTGCCCGGTTATTATCATATGGAGAGCAACGTTGTTGCAGGCAGTATCTCTAATTTACCGGAGCTGAATGATGGCACTAAATATAATACAGCAGGGATTATCCGAGTAGAGGAAATAGGCCACACAAAATGGTTGGTGCAAACGTATTTTCCACAGATTACGAACACAGGGCGCGTGTTTATGCGCAGTGCTTCTTATGACGGCGGGGTTTATACGTGGGGCATATGGCATCAGTTTTGCGCCGGGGAAGATGAATCTCCGATTATTAATGCTAAGCAGATTACCGCAGATGGCGGCTATATCTCGGGCAACCTTATAATAGGCGGAACTTGCACGGCCGCGGCGTGGCAGACCACATCAGACCGAGACAAAAAGAAAGATATACGTTCCGTTGATGAGATAAGTGCTGTTGCCAAGATTAACCGATTACACTTCTATAACTACTCGATGAAAGATAATGACACTCACATTCCGTTGGGTATTATGGCTGACGAAGCACCGAACGAGATATTAGGTGCTGACGGGAAGTCTATAAACTTATACTCTTATATTTCACTCTGCGCTAAAGCCGTACAGGAACTGTCGGACGAAGTCGCTAATCTAAAGAGAGAAATAAAAAAATTAAAAGGAGACGATAAAAATGGCTAAGATTTCGGAGCTCCCTAATAGCGCCACCCCATTAACGGGAGAAGAAACTTTTCCGATTGTGCAGCTTGGGGTTACAAAAAAAGCCAGAGTCGGCGACATTAAAATGACCGTTGACACCGAAATGTCAGACACAAGTAATAACCCGGTGCAGAACAAGGTAGTTAAGGCTTATGCAGACGGCTTGGCAAAGTACAGAGTTATAAGCGATGTGACTATAACTGAAGATATTGGCACCTATTCAATATCACAAGATAGCAACGGCAAAGAGTTTGATTTGCGAAAAATGTTTTTCTTGTTTATCGGTAAATTTGACGCAGCTTTGAGTAATAGAGCGTTGTCGTTACGAACTAACGGAGGCTATCAGTACCTTGCATATAGGGGTTACACACTCGCTGAAAATCACGAGTGCGCTTTTTGGCTCGAAGCCGAAAATTTCTTGAGAACGGATGAAAATAGCGGAATTAAGAGCACATATCCGGCTACATTACTTCAACAATTCACAAATGGACTTGCTCAAGGGTTGAGCGGTAATAACGTCGCGGTTAATTCTGACATTTCATTTCAGAAAAGACACCCAAATTATCCGCACCCGATGAGCGAAATTATATTCGGCGTCCACAGCGGAACCATAAAAATGAAATCGGGAAGTCGATTTATTCTTCTCGGCATTGATTATTGAAAGGAGGACTGAATTATGCGTATGTATGACAACGGCATATACAGAGATATGACCAAGGAAGAAGAAGCCGCTGTAAAGGCGGTCACAGAGCAGGAAGAAACAGCAAACAAGGACGGCTTAACCTCTCTTGCCGAGGGATTAAGCACGGTGACATCACTCGCACAGGTGCGGTCGGCGGCTAAGTCCATTCTTGCAGAAGAAAGCGAGGGAGCAAATGAGTGACGCTGTAGCCGTCGCGCTTATATCGGGTGGGCTTGCCCTCTTAGGCGTGATTATAACATCTATAAGCACTTCGCGCCGAATGTCGGCGCAGCTTGAGCGTAACCAAGCTGTAATGGACACTAAGATTGAAGAACTTACTCGCGAGGTAAGACTTCACAACAACTTCGCTCAACGTATACCCGTGATTGAGCGCGACATTAAGGTTATAAATCATCGGATTGATGATTTGGAAAAATATCACAAAGGAGATTAAAATTATGAAAATCAACATCAAACAGAGATTTAAGAACAAGACCTTCGTTGTATCGTTGGCAACACTCCTCTTAGCAACTGCGTATCAGATACTCGGTATGTTCGATGTCGTACCTAAGGTGAGCGAGGATACATTGACGGGTATCCTAATGCTTGTCGTCAACTTCTTGTCTGCACTCGGAATACTCGTTGACCCGACAACTGAGGGCTTGAACGATAGCGCAAGAGCTCTCACATACGGTACGGAAGACGATGTTAGACAGAATGAAGAAACAGGCGGATATGCAGCGGGTATGCTCTTTTCCGGTCGTAACCGTGTAACTCAGCCGTACACTTATAACGTGAACACCAAAAAGGGACACGGCGGCATAGACATAGTCGGAGACGACGATAGAACCATCCACGCGGTAGAGGGCGGCACCGTATCAATGGTTTCCGTCTGGGACGGCAAAACAAAGACAGGAACGCAGAGCTACGGTAACCTTGTTGTTATAACCGATTCGACCGGCAAGCGGCACTTTTACGCACATCTTGCGTCTATTTATATGAGTAAGGGTCAGAGGGTATCTGCCGGCGATGTTGTCGGCATAATGGGAAATACCGGCAACAGCTTCGGTGCACATACTCATTACGAAGTTCGCACAGGGCAAGGCACGGTTACCCGTATCAATCCTGCCGAGTTTTGCGGCGTTCAGAATGTCAAAGGTACATATATAAACAATGTATCTGCTGCGTCACCTGCTCCGTCACACAGAGGCACAGCCTACACAATGACGTGCAAAATGTTATATGTCAGAAAAGGCCCGTCTGTAAGGTATCGCCGAGTTGGACAGTACTCAAGAGGCGAGATATTCTATGTCGTTGCTCGTCAGGGTAACTGGTGTCAGCTTGAGAGCGGCAACTGGATGTGTGCCGGCAAATATCTTAAGAGAGTGTAAGGGGTTAATAGTATGGCAGAAAAAACAAGCACGATATATGTAACTACAGAAAATGTAAATGTACGTGTTCGACCCACGTATAACTCCCCTATCGTAAGAACCGTTGAAGCTGGGGCAGAATTGGAAATTGAAAAAACATATTCACGCCTCGGCGCGATGTGGGGTAAAATCAAAGACGCAAAAGAATTTATATGTTTGAGCTTCTGTGAGATAAAAGTCTAAAATAAAAAATAAAATACCGGGTAGATTACTCTACTCGGTATTTTATCGTACACCCAAACAAGCTCTTAAAAAAGAACAAAGAGTTCGGATTATACTCCTTTGGTGGACCATCAGGGACTCGAACCCCGGACCGCCCGGTTATGAGCCGGATGCTCTAACCAACTGAGCTAATGGTCCGCATCTAAACTGCTTGACTATTATATATATAAACGGCACAATTGTCAAGAGTTAATTTTTCTTTTTTTAAAATAGTTGTCGCTTCGAAGTTCGCCGCCGAAACTTGTGTAAAAACGCATAATTTTATATGTTTTTGACGCTTTTACATATTGCAAATCCGTAGATTTATTATATAATTATAAAAACAGACTTTTATCCGGTTTTGTTTTTGTACAAAACATACATCAAGTGAGGTGAGAACTTGTACGGACTTATAGATCATCAGGAAGAAATTAACCGTCTTATGTCACGTTACGGCGTAAAATTCGGGCTTTATAAAAACAACAAATTCAATGAACGGCTTTTCCCCTTTGACACCATACCGCGCATAATACCGAAAAACGAATTTGAATTTCTTGAAAAAGGCTTGAAGCAGCGCGTTTACGCTCTTAATTTGTTTTTAAACGATATTTATTCCGACAAAAAAATCATACGCGATAAAATAATTCCCGAAGAATTCATATATACTTCGCCGGGCTTTTCCGCACCGTGCGACAAGCTGACTCCGCCTAAAAAGATATACAATCACATTTCGGGTATAGATTTGGTACAAGGCAAGGATATGTGCTGGTATGTACTTGAGGACAATTTACGCATACCCTCCGGCGCGTCATATCCGATGATAGCGCGCGAGCTTTGCCGCAGAGCAAGTCCCGACACGTTCCAAAACAATTCGGTAGACGACAACCGCGACTACGGTGGGCTTTTGCGCCGTGTTCTCGATGATGTAAACACCGGCGGAATCAACGTTATTTTGACCCCCGGCCGATACAACTCGGCTTTCTTTGAGCATTCGTACCTTGCGGAGCGCACAAAGGCTGTATTTGCTATGCCGCAGGACCTTTTCGTTGAAGGCAACGTGCTTTATTACAGTGAATATTCCGGTAAGCGGCAGCGCGTAGGCACGGTTTACCGCCGAATTTCAGATGAATACATTGACCCTATGACATTTTACGCAGGCTCTCTTCTCGGAGTACCGCATATCATAGATTCTTACAGAGCCGGAAATGTTGCGATTGTAAATGCGCCCGGAAACGGCATAGCGGATGACAAGGGCGTATATTATTTCGTCCCGCAAATGATAAAATATTATCTCGGCGAAGACCCGATACTAAACAATGCCGTTACCTATCTGCCGATAATAAAAAAAGATCTCGATTATATAACCGAAAATCTGCCATCGCTGGTTATAAAAGATGTATCGGAGTCCGGAGGTTACGGGGTCATATTCGGAAATACTCTGTCCAAAAACGAACTCTCTGCCATAAAAGAAGCCGTTAAAACGTCGCCGCGCCGATTTATAGCGCAGGAGGTAATAGACTTTAAAGGGCTCAAGGTTTTTGAAAACGGTAGGCAAGTCGAAAGGAAAGCCGATCTTCGCGCGTTTGTGCTCTACGGCGACGAAATAACCGTTTGGCACAGCGGTCTTACGCGCTATTCGCAAGACCCGGATTCTTTTGTGGTAAACTCATCTCAGGGAGGAGGATTTAAAGACACATGGGTATTATCTCGATAAAATCCACGGACAATCTCTTTTGGCTCGGCAGATATGTGGAGCGCGTCTTTACCACTCTTCGCGTTTTTTCGGAATATTACGATAAAATGATAGACAAAGACGAAAACGCCTATATTGATTTTTGCAACAAGCTCGGTATAGAAAACACATATTCATACAAGCAGGAATTTATAACGAAATATCTTTTTGATGAAAACGACCCGAATTCTGTTATGAGTAATTTACTATGCGCCTATGATAACGCCGTTGTTATGCGTAACGAGATAAGCTCCGAAACGCTGTCATATATTCAAATGGCGGTAAATTATATGGAGCAAGGCAGAGAGAGCAGCGCACCGATGCTCAAATTGCAGGAGGTATTTGACTGCATATTTGCCTTTTGGGGCAGCGCCGACGACTTTGTTGAATCGGAGACAACGAGAAATATACTGAAGTTCGGCAGAAGCGTTGAAAGACTTGACCTCTATACCCGTTTTTCCTTTTCTCCGACTCTCATCAAAAAGGAATTCAGTATACTTTTAAACCGTCTTTACAAAGTCGGCGTAGACTGTAACATAGACGCTATCAACACCCTTATGAACATTATTCTCGAAAAAGATGAGTACAGCGACTACGACCTATATACCGTGCGCGACGAGTTGTCTAAGGTATTTATTACGGCATCGCAGTATTGATCAAAAAAGGAAGATAAACGTGAAGCACATCAAATTTTTTTACAGTATGAAAATTGATTTTTCGTCCCCTGTGATAAGGCACTGCTTTTCTTTGAGATGCTTGCCGTTTGATACGCCGTCGCAGAGGATAGAGCTCATAAACGTGGACATAGAGCCGCATAACATGCTTACCGAAACGGCCGACGGCTTCGGCAACAGAGTCCTCACCGACAGAATTATCGAGCCTCACTCAAAATTCGTTGCAATAGTTGAGGGAAAAGCGAATTTAGACTTTTCAAAGCGCGAAAAGGAAGAGCTTAACTGCATTTATAAATATCCGTCGCAGCACACGGTACCCGGAGAAAAAATCATTGAACTCGTGTCGGGGCTCGGTGATATGGCAAACCTTACCGCGCTTGAGACCGCACAGGCGGTTTCAAAAAGAATCGGCGAAGTATTCAGCTATAAAAGCGGCGTAACAAATATAAATACCACAGCGGAAGAGGCACTGCACCTAGGGTGCGGCGTTTGTCAGGACTACGCGCATATATTTTTATCGGCGGCAAGACTTTCGGGCGTTCCGGCACGATATGTTGCAGGCATACAAAAAGGAACCGGTGAAACGCACGCCTGGGCAGAGTTTTACGACGACGGCATATGGGTCGGAATTGACCCGACGAATCACAGAATGTGCGATGAAACGTACCTTGCACTAAGCCACGGCAGAGACTTTGCGGACTGCGGCATCAACCGCGGGCTGTTTATCGGCGGAGGCACTCAAACCCAAAGCATTGTGGCTACGGTGGAAGAAATATAAAAATTAGTGGTTATCCATGGCCTATTAAACAAAGTGTTCTCATCTTTTCAAAGCGAGCGAATACGAATGCTCGAATTGCGGCAACAAAAGCGACAAGCCCTATACAGAGTGTCTGCACTGCGGCTCGGAAATGACATCGTATCAAGGCTACCACAGTTATGACCAGAGTTAAATTGACGAGACGGCGGATTACGACGAGATGTTCGGCGACGATGACGACTGAAAGCAGAATTTGTTTCAAAAAAAGAATCGAGCAGCGTATATCTGCTCGATTCTTTTCTCTTTTATCGAATGTTGTTTTTTATCACCGACCAACTGTCTGTTAACCGTTCGAGATTATATGACGCATTGGCGGGACTTGTTGACGGCAAAGCCACGGTATCTCTGCCGACGGTATCTTTAATATACTTATTAAACAATTTTTCGCTTGTTTTGCCGTTTGAGTAGATTTGTCTTATACTGCAGGAGGATAAAATCACCCCTATATCATTCGGTACAACATTTTTTATAGAGCTGTCGGAAGATCCCACTATATCGCAACTTTTTATAACGTCCCAAAGCGCGATATTATGACTCTGCAAAAGAGCTGTTTTTTCTTCATTAGACGATGGCACCGCACAGCCGAGTACGGCGGCGAGTACACGCCAAAAACGATTTTGGGGATGCCCGTAGTAAAAGGATACTTCCCTTGATTTAACCGACGGAAATGAACCGAGAATCAATATTTTGGAATTGCCGTCATAAATCGGCGGTATAGTATGTAAAAGATGCTCCGAAGTCATTGGTTTTTATCCTCAACTATTCTGTAATATGTTCTTGCTGTTACAGCATACACCAAAACGTAAATAATTGCAAACACGGATATTGTTGCGACGGTGCACCAGAAGAACAGCGTAACATTGCTGAGGTTCAGCAGCTTTAACAGCTTTGTAATTACTTTAAATCCGAAGCAGATATGAATTACGGCTGTAACGAGCGGCAGGAAAAATACGGTGAGCACCTGGGAATGGATACTCTTTTTGACCTCTTTTTTGCTCATTCCGACATTTTGCATTATTACATAACGCTGCTTATCGTCATATCCCTCGGAAATCTGTTTATAATAAATTATCAAGACCGTTGCAACAAGGAAGAGAAGTCCCAAGGTTATGCCTATAAAGAACAGACCGCCGTACAGAGACATCATACTGTCGCGAGAGATTTCGGCACAATTTAAATCGACTGCGGAGGTCTCGCTTATATCGCAAAAAAGAAGCGATATATCCTTCATATACCCCTTTTGCACGTCTTTCGACGCATCGGTATCAAAGCCGTAGGCGAAACTCAGGTCGGTGTGAGAGGCGTCTGCACCCTCGCTTTTGTAACCCATGGAATTATATATCGACATGGCGGCTTTTTCATCGGAAACAATATAGTAGCTGTAATTCGAGGTATACGCCGAATAAGAGTCAATAGTAGGGAAAACGTCCACGGTATGCTTTATTTTATATGCGTCGTCGCCGAATTTAACCGTACCCGAAAAAGCCTTGCCGCGCGGCGTATAAGACAGCACCTCATCGCTTTGGAGCGTTTCGTTTTGTCCTGTTATCCTGTTGTATTCCGATACCGGTATCAGCGTCACAATGTCTACTCCGAGTCCGTCGTTGTAGTCGGGGGTTACGGTAGCCGTATAGCCGCTGTCGTTAGCGTAAGACGAAAATGAGAGATAGCGGTAATAAAGCTCGTTCTTACTTTCTATACCGTATTTTTGAGCCTGCGTCGTCATAACATCGGCATAATCTTTGCAATTTTCCGTTGTTGCGTTTTGCACGTCGATATAAATATTGCGAGGATACCGCGTGCGCATAATGTCCTCCGTACCGGCATATAGCGATACCGTGGTAGACACGGTGACAAGCACCGCGGTGGAAAGAATGCAGATGCTCGCGAGTCCTGCCGCATTTTGCTTCATACGGTATATCATACTTGAAACAGAAGTAAAATGCTTTGCTTTATAGTAATATTTTTTATTTTTTCTGAGAGCTTTTAATATCCATATACTGCCCGAGGAGAAAAGCATAAAGGTTCCGACTATTACGAGCAAAACCGCCGCAAAGAACGCGCCCATCGCCGTTATCGGTGATTTTACAACGAGAGCTATGGTATAGCCGGAAGCTAGAAAGGCTGCACCTAAAACAGCCGTAAGCACCTTTGCCTTCGGCTCTTTTTCGCCCTTATTTCCGCCTTTTAAAAGTTCAACGGGATTTGATAGGCTGATGCATAAAAGATTATGTGCAAGATTCAAAAGAGCTATTGCGCCGAATACCAAAGCAGTAATGTCAACTGTTGACTGATAAAATCTGAAATCAATGTTTCCGCCGAATTTCAGTATTTTAAGCAGCAGCAAAAAGGTCAGCTTTGAAAAAAGCGCACCTATGGCGATGCCTGCCGCAGTTCCGAAAATATAGGTATAGGCAGTTTCAATAAAGAGTATTTTCGCTATATGGCGTTTTTCCATACCTAGAATGTTGTATAATCCGAATTCCTTTTTACGTTGTTTAATAAGGAAGCTGTTTGTGTAAAATAAAAATATGGCAGAGAAAATACCGACTGTTGCAAGGGCAAACGTCAAGAGTGAATGCAGAGCGTCGCTATCTGCCCATTTTATGTTTGCTATTGTGCCGACCACAAAAAACATAGCTGTTGTAAATATACACGTCAAAATATACGGCACATATGTTTTACGATTATTTTTAAGATTTTGAACGGCAAGCTTTGAATAGAAAAAATTATTCATTGCTCTCACCTCTCGTTGCCATTGCGGTAAGAGTGTCCGAAATCTTCTGGAACATCTCGTCGTTATCCATACTTCCGCGATAAATCTGATTGAACACCTCGCCGTCCTTTATGAACATAATCCTGTTGGCGCAGGACGCCGCCTTTGTGGAGTGAGTAACCATCAAAATGGTCTGACCCTCCTCGTTAAAATCGCCGAACAGCTTTAAAAGAGCATCGGAAGCCTTTGAGTCAAGCGCACCGGTGGGCTCATCAGCTAATACAATCTGCGGATTTGTTATGAGAGCTCTTGCGACGGCGGCACGCTGTTTTTGTCCGCCCGAAACCTCATATGGAAACTTTGAGAGTATATCGGTAATTCCTAACTTTTCGGCAAGAGGCTTCAGTCTCTTTGCCATTTCATCGTACGGCTTGCCTGAAAGCACAAGAGGAAGGAAGATATTGTCCTTTAAAGAGAATGTGTCCAAAAGATTAAAATCCTGAAATACAAATCCGAGATTATCGCGCCTGAACGCCGAAATTTCTCTCTCTCCTATTGCTGATAGACTTCTGCCGTTCAACAGCACCTCTCCGCTCGTAGGCTTATCAAGCGACGCCAAAATATTAAGCAAGGTTGTCTTACCGGAACCCGACTCTCCCATTATTGCAACATACTCGCCCTTTTCCACGGAGAAACTGACATTGGAAAGAGCTTGAACGTGCGCTCCGCCGAAACGGGTCGTATAAACCTTTTTCAAATTGTTTACTTCTAAAAGCGGCATAATAATTACCGTAGCCTTTCTGCTACAAATATTACATAAACAAACACGGTTAACCCTTGCTGTAGCCGTACAAGGCGTGACTGGAATTTCGTCTGTCTCAAAATCATAACCGAATAGCTTTTCTTTTTCGGCGTGATTTTACGTACCGAATGTATTCCTTTGTTTATTGCACGTTCAGTATATCAAAACGGAGAATCGCAAGCCATCGAAAAGGCTTACAATTCCCCTTTTAAACTTACATTTATGTAAGGTAGCGTTATTCCACTCCGAGACTGACGGTGTCAAGACAAAGTTTGACCGCAGTCCCCTTTCCCACCTCGGAGGTCACCGTAATTGTGTGGGAGAGCTTTGTAAGTATCTTTTTGCAGAGAAAAAGTCCTATTCCCGTAGATTTTTTATCCTCTCTGCCGTTGAAGCCCGTAAAGCCCTTTTCAAAAATACGCGGTAAGTCCTCAGGTCTTATTCCGATACCGTTATCGGAAATGACAAGCGTTTTCGCAGTATTTTCATCCAAATAAATATTGATTTCACCCTCGGACGTATATTTCAACGCATTTGAAATAAGCTGTTCGATTACAAACGACAACCATTTTTCATCCGTCAACACCTTGCAATCAACATTGCCCACAACAATCTTTGTTTTTTTACGCAAAAACTGCTTTCTGTATTTTTTAACCGCCGCTCTAACTATTCCGCCTAAATCATAGCTTTTGATTTCGAGGTCGGAAGAGATACTGTCGGAACGGATGTACTGAAGCACCATTTCAACATATTGCTCTATTTTAAAAAGCTGCTCTTCAAGCTCGTCGTTTTCCGGAGAACAGTCTGTTTGCAGCAGCAGCCTCATAGCGGCTATGGGAGTTTTTATCTGATGCGCCCAAAGAGTAAAATAGTCCGCCGAATCGCTGTATTTGCGATTCATACGTGTTTCGGCATCAGTTTTAAGTGCGGACATCTTTTCGGCAATATCGGCAAGGTCCTTTTTTATTGGGTCATTATAATCCGGCAATTTAAGAACGGCATACTCTGCGTCGTTTTTAATTTTTTCAAGTCTCTTATGCTTTTTGTATACCGAGGAAAATCGCAGAACAAATACAATCAAAAGAATTACGGCGGAGATGAGCGTCGCATACAGCACCGGCTCCGTTTCCACTCCGTAAAGCCAGAACACCGTATAAAATATCGCCGCTGCAAATACAAACGATAATACGGACAAGATGTTGCCCGCCGTATATCCGAAAAGTGCTTTAAACCAATCTTTCATAAAACCTACCTGACTATATAACCGAGACCCTTTTTGGTAACTATAAAGTCGCAAAGCCCGGCATCTTCAAGCTTTTTGCGAAGCCGCGTCATATTTACCGTGAGTGTGTTGTCGTCAATGAAGCTGTCGCTTTCCCAAAGCTTATCCATAATCATATCGCGCGGGACAACCTTGCCCGAATTCTCCATAAGCAGCTGCAAAATTTTAAACTCATTTTTCGTAAGCTCGGTTTTTTTGCCGTTAAAATCTATCGTCGCGTCATTCAGGTTGAGTATTGCACCGCCGTGTTCGATAACCGACGTTGTCCCCGAAAAAGAATACGTGCGGCGCATTACCGCCTGCACCTTTGCAGTGAGAACGCTCAAATCGAACGGTTTGGATATAAAATCGTCACCGCCCATATTAACAGCCATAACTATATTCATTTTGTCGCTTGCCGAGGAAATAAATATTATAGGCACATTTGAAAACTTGCGTATTTCGCCGCACCAGTAAAAGCCGTTAAAATACGGCAGAGATATATCAAGGAGTATAAGCTGCGGCGCAAACGACACTACCTGTTCGGTTATATTTTTAAAGTCAACAACAAAATCCGCATCATAATCCCATTTGCAAAGATGCTCTTTAAGGGTTCTCGCTATGACCTTATCGTCTTCAATTATAAGTATCTTTTGCATAGTTTCACCTTCATATGTATTTTAACACGAATACGGCAACTTGTCGATATAAAACAAAAATCGGCGCGGTATAAGACAATACTGCCCTATACTACTGCGCCGAAATAAGCGGTTAAATTATATCAGTCTGCTCTCTTATCGCCAAAGAAGAAGAGCGCAACGGTACCGGGGCCCGTATGTGAACCGATAACGGTGCCTATACTGTTGATTTCAACCTTGCCGTTGAGCTTTTTGAATTTTGCCTCAACAAGGTCGGCAACAGCTCTTGCGTCATCATAGCAGGCGGATTCGGAAATGTAGCACTTGCCGCTGTAATCAAGACCGCCGTCTGCGTGCTCGACCATACGGTTAACTATCTCTTCAATAACCTTTTTCTTACCGCGATACTTTGTTCTCGGTATCAGCTTGCCGTTATTATCCATATTGAGGAGAGGACATATGTTGAGCATTGTGCCGAAAACCTGCGCGGTCTTTGTTATTCTGCCGCCGCGATAATAGCTTGTAAGGTCGGTGGAAAAGAACCAATGATGAACATTGAGCTTACGCTCCTCGGCAAAATCACGAACCTCTTCTATGCTCTTGCCGCTGTTTTTAAGCTCTGCCAAAGTGTCCATTAAAAGGCCGTAGCCGGAGGAAGCTCCAAGAGAGTCTACTATATATATTTTTCTGTCGGGGTACTCTTCGAGGAGCTCGTCACGCGCAATGCAGGCGGAATTATATACGCCCGAAAGTCCGGATGAAAGAGAGACGTGAAGAATATCCTTGCCGTCCTTTAAGAACTCTGAAAAATACTCCTTAAACTGACCGACGTTGACCTGGGAAGTGGTAGGCTCGGCTCCGTCGGCTATTCTCTTGTAGAACTCGGCGAACGGCATTGATTTACCGAGGTCATCGGGATACTCCTTACCGTCCATATTGAAGTGAAAGCAAACATAATGCACTCCGATTTTATCAAAATGCTCCTGTGAAAGATCTGCCGTGGAGCAGCAGCTTAAAATATAATCTGACATTAGATATACTCCTTAATTTTCTGTATCTGTCACCGGTAAAACTTCCGGTATTTTTGTTTTAGGTTTGCTCTGAACGCTCCAGGCTATGTTAATTGCATGGTCTGCCACACGTTCAAAGTCTGTTATTGTGTTTATAAACAGCATTCCCGCACGGGTTGTACATTCGTGACTGTTGAGTCTGTCAATATGAGCTTGCTCAAAAGTCTCCTGCATTTTATCGACCTGCGCCTCAAGGGAATTGAGTCTTTCCGCCGTCTGTACACTCAGATTTTGCTCCGAAAAAGCATCTACCGAGCCGTCAATCAGCGAAATGACGGTACTATGCATAGTTTTTAACTCTTTTTCACCCTCCTCTGAAAGCTCTATATTTTCATTTACACGCGACAAGGCGGCTTCCTCAAGGTTTGTCGCGTGGTCGCCTATGCGCTCTATGTCGTTTATAACATGGAACAGTCGACCGATATATTTAGCGTCCTTATAGCTTAAATCAAGAGAGTTTATCTTGACCAGCATGGGCGTTATATTGTGATTGAGATAATTGATAATCTTTTCGGTGTGATTTACTTCGTCAAAATGCTTAATTTCCTTGTTTATAAGGTCGCTTGACGCAATATCGAAATTGCGTCTTGCCAAAGCAGCCATACGAAGGACCTCTTTTCCCACCTGCACTACGGCAAGCGGAGGGGTGTTGAGCATTCTCTCGTCAATAAACTGAAGGTGCATTCCGTCGTCCTCTTTACCCTTTTTGTCGGGGACAAGAATGCAGGAAAGCTTTACAAGGGCGCCGGCAAACGGGAACATTATTATGGTGCTCACTACGTTAAATATGATATGAACGAGCGATATCTGCATCATCACGTTGTCACTCATAGCCTGTATCCACTTTGTAAACGGAAGGAACATAGATATGACAACAAAAACAACCGTGCCGATTACATTAAAGAGAATGTGCATAACCGCGGTACGTTTTGAATTTGTCTTTGTACCGATTGTCGAAAGAAGCGCAGTAACACAGGTACCTATATTCTGACCGAAAATAATATATACCGCGAAGGAAAGCGGCACAAGCCCCTGCGACGCGAGAGCCTGAAGTATGCCTACGCTTGCCGCAGAGCTCTGTATAACGCCCGTAACTCCAGCGCCTATGAGTATGCCTACAACAGGATTGTCCGCATTTATAATCCAGTTGCGGAAAACCTCGGAATCCTTAAGCGGATCCATGGCGTTTTGCATAAGCTCCATACCCATAAACAGCATGCCGAAACCGGCGAGTGCCTGCCCGACATATTTCAGCGAATTCTTTTTGGCAAAAAGAATCATAAATGCGCCTATAAATATAGCTATCGGAGCTATACCAGTAAGATTCAGCGAAACAAGAACGCTTGTGGTTGTGGTACCGATATTTGCACCCATAATAACGCCTATCGCCTGCGTTAAATTCATAAGACCCGTATTAACAAAGCCCACAACCATAACCGTGGTTGCTGAGGAGCTTTGTATAAGCGTTGTTATGAGAAAGCCGACAAGTACCGCAAGAAAGCGGTTTTTTGTCATTTTTTCAAGTAAATGCTTAAGACGCGACCCGGCTGCAAGCTCAAGTCCCTCGCCCATCAGCTTAATACCGTACAAAAGCAAGCCGAGACCGCCTGCAAAGGTCAGATAATTAGTAATACTCAAATTTTTTCCCCTTTAAAATACTCAGTTTTCCGCTTCTCTGCGTTTTTCGCTGAGCTTGAATTCCTTGCCGTCTTCACCCATGTGATATATTGTTTTGCTCACGGAAATACCGCTTTTACCGGTTACCCTTGAATAGTTTACGCCTTTTTTGCGAAGATAAGTTTTATACCACTCAAGTCTTCTTAAAAAGTCCTTGTATCTTCTGTTTTCAAGATTTGTCCACGCGACCTCGGATAGTGCCAAAATACGCGGATAGACGGAAAACTCCAATGCACGCTCCGAATCTACCCATTCAGTCCACATTTCGGCTTCTATGCCTATTACGCGCTGCCCGGATTTTCCGAACCCGGATTTAACGGTATTATATTTATACACTTTTTTAAGCGATATAACAGAATATTTGCAGTCAAAGTAAAAGTACGCCGTGGGAGAAAGAATAATATCACGCTTATATGACTGCCTTTTGACCTCGCCCGAATTTGACGGCAGCCAATACTGACACGTAATATCAGGAGAAAAGCTGTCATTGATGCAATCGTTCCAGGCAATTGGTGTTTTGCCGTATTTTTTAAGAATCTCGCCTATGCGAGTCATATAGTAGCCCTGAAGCTCCTTTGAGTTTTTAAGACTGTTTTTCTCTTTTGCCGCACGACACTTAGGACAATCATCCCATATCTTGTGCCCCTTTGAGGCCTCGTCTCCGCCTATATGGAAATGAGTGCTTGTAAAGAGCGGACAAATCTCGGAAAACAGCTTGTCAATGAAATCATACGCATCTTCGTTTCCCGGGCAAATCGCAGCGTCAAATATACCGTTTTCGCAAGTAGGCTTGAATTCACGCGGCTTACAGGCAAATTCCGGATATGCGGCAAGCAGAGCCGAAGCATGGCCCGGCAAATCGATTTCGGGAATAACCTCTATATTAAGCTTTGCGGCGTACGCCACAATATTCTTTATTTCATCCTGCTTATAGTAATAAAAATATTCTCCGCCGCGGTGCTTTAAGCCGAGTCCCTCAAGCCCGGCATATTCACGTTTAGATCCTATTTCGTTGAGCTTCGGGAATAATTTACTCTCTATTCTGAAACCCTGATCATCGGAAAGATGCCAATGGAACTTATTTAATTTCAGCATTGCCATATTGTCAAGCAATTTTTTTACGGCTTCCGTGCCGAAGAAGTGGCGGCACTCGTCAAGCATAAATCCGCGATATTTAAATACAGGCTTATCGCTTATGTAAAGTCCGTTTATAACTGCCCTGCCGTCTGTTTTTTCGGCCTGCATTATTATGGTTTTCAGCGTGACAGCCCCGTAAAACGCACCGGAAGAAGATGAAGCCTTTATCATTATACCGTCTGTGGAAACCGAAATAGAGTAAGCCTCGTTTTCCATCCCGGCTACCTTTTGAAATTTAATTGCACCCTCGCCTTTTACGGGCTTTGTTCTGAGATAATCGGTCAAATATCTACCAGCAGAAACAAACTCGGGTGAGCAAAGGACCTCGGTATTTGAAGAAATTACATATGTACCGTCCTTTGAAGTATAGTTATTCGGCTTGGGAATAATATTGTATTTAAGCATTTCCAATAACCCTTTCGCAATAAATAATATCCTTTTATCTCAGAAATTACCATTGTGGTAATTATAACAAAAATAAAAGGATATTAAAAGCCTTATTTCAATTTCTGCGTTAATTTCTCATAAATCTCTATAATTTTAAACCGAGGTTCAAATTTTGGGTCACTTTCTACAACTTTAAGCTCGTCATCTGACAAAATGTCTTGTAGCTCCGCATCATCGGATGACTCGGCTGCGGGCAGACACATAGGCGGAAACATAACGCACCACCAATTTTTGCCTTTCCCCTCTCCTATTATGACGCGCACGGCCTCGTATTCACCGGCAGGCAAAGTTATACGATCATCATAAGTTCGCGTCGAAAAAAAGTCCTTACCTATTTCGAGCCTTACATCATAATCGAAGCCGTTTTTACGTATTACCTCGCGCGCCGTCTCTTCAAGCCGCTCCTTTTGCGGAATAAGCAGCTTTTCGGCATTCGCACTTGTCAAAGAACCGTCAAATATCTCCTTGCCCTCATTGAGCACGGCATCGCGCACCTTAAGCTTCAGTATTTGGTCCTCGTCGCTGTCGGAATTAGCTATTACATGCATACGCAAAACGTCGCGTCTTACATCGCCGCACGACGCGGCAAATGACACAAAGCTGAAAATCGACGTTATGACAAATGCTGCGGCTAAAGATATTTCAAATCTTCGAATAAGCTTTTCTGTTTTTGATTTCATATGTTTTTCATCCTTTCGTAAGGTAATTATTGGAAGAAAAATCATATTTATACAAAAAAGGAACGCAGGGAATTTTCCATGCGTTCCCGAAGCTCGATGCTTAAAGCTGACTCAATGCGTCGCCTATGCTCTTCTCAAGAGCTTCTTTACCGTATTTGTCTATCTCGTTTTTATCTTTTGCCTCATGGGTAAGACAGCCTGCGCCGCCGATACATCCGCCGACACACGCCATACCCTCAATAAAGTTATTTTTAAGGATTCCGCGTGACGCTTTCAAAAGAGCCGTTTTGCACTCTTCTATGCCGTCGCACGGAAGCGGATCAACGGTGAAATCTATATTCTGCTCCTTAATTGCCTGGCCGACAGCCTCCGAAACGCCGCCGCTTCGTGCAAATATTCTGCCGTAATATGAAGCATTGTCAAGGACGTCCTCAGGGAGCTCGGTAAGCTCGATATTACGCGAGTCAATAAGAGCCTGAAGCTCCTCAAAGGTGAGAACGCAGTCGACATACTGTGCGACTCTTTCCTGCTTCGCCTCAGCTTTTTTTGCCGTACAAGGGCCTATAAATATAACCTTTGCGGTCTCGTCGGTCTCTTTTATATATTTTGCAATCGCCGCCATGGGAGACAGATTGTGTGAAATGTTCTCGGTAAGCTTCGGATAGAACTTCTTTACATAGTCAACAAACGCCGGACAGCAAGAGCTTGTGAGGAAACCTTTTTCGGCAAGCTCTTTTGATTCGCTGTATGCTACAATATCGGCACCGAGAGCAGCTTCAACCACGCTGTAAAAGCCGAGCTTTTTAATCGCGGTAACAACCTGACCGAGCTTCGCATACACAAACTGACTCGCTATCGACGGAGCCACAACTGCATACACATTAAAACCGTCGCCTTTATTACTGTCTTTTAAAATCCTGATCGCATCAAGTATAAACGACTTGTCCATAATTGCGCCGAACGGGCATGCATAAGAGCAGGCGCCGCAGTTTATACATTTATTGTTATCAATCTGAGCGGGATTTTCTTCGCTGTCTGCCATAGAAATTGCCTTTATTTTGCACGCCTTTTCACACGGTCTTGTATAGTTCGAAATTGCGCTGTACGGACAAACCTTGGCACACTGACCACAGTTTACGCACTTTGTTTTGTCAATATGCGCTTTCTGATTTTCGTCAAAGGAAATAGCTCCCTTGCGGCAGGCACTTTCACAGCGGTGTGCGATACAGCCACGGCAGTCGTGTGATACCTGATAACCGCTGGCAGGACATTCGTCGCAGGCTATATCTATAACCTCTATTATGTTCGGATTTGCTCTGTTGCCTCCGCAGGCGAGCTTTATGCGCTCGGCAACTATTGCACGCTCCTTGTATATACAGCAGCGCATAGTTGCCTTGTCACTCGTTACGGTCTTTGCAATATCATTGAAATTGTTGGCAAGGGAAAACTCTCCCTCGTCAAAGGCTATTCTTGCGACCTCACGAAGGACCTTGTATTTTAAAAGCTGTACCTTCGTATCAAATTTTCTCATTCAATTCACCCTTTGTTAAAAATAGCTTACTTTGATCCGTTTACCCATTTTTTTCAGATACTCCGAAAGCTCTGTAACAAGCTGCATCTTGATGTTAAAGTTTATGGGAAGATTTGGATTTTGATGTGCCGGATTTATTGCAGTTCCGACAAAGAAATTTATATCAGTCGCCTCCTGGAAAAGTATGCGCGCTATCTGCGACGCACCGTCCGCACGGACGCTCCAGTCGGCGTAAATATCATCGTCATTTAGATAACTCTTGGCGTATTCAAGCACTCGGCTCATTGTAATTACACCCTCGGTCGTCAAATCGACGCCGTCAATTTCGGCGACAGGCGGTATTTCGGGGTCGAGATATTTTAAATCCGTCTTAACCTCTTTGCCCAAAAAATCCGCCGCAAGAGTTGAAGTTGTTCCGCCGCATACAATATGCTTGCCGGTCTTGCCGAAAAACAACGACATCATTTTATTGACATCTGCAGGGTCCCTCGGCGGTCCCATGAGAAGATTCACGGATTTTCTCTCGCGGATTTTGACAACGCAAACGGTTGTATCGTCACCGGGCCTTCCGCCATATAGTTTATCACACTGGTCAAGCAGTAATGATGAAAGCGTTTTTGCCGTAAAATCGGGGCGATAATATTCCTCCATAAACTCGATTATCTGGTCGCGCTGCCAACCGAAATTCATATTTTCACCAATACCGGCATAAACCGCTCCGTCACTCGTAAAAATGAGCGTATCGTTAAGCTTTAACGATATTTTCGATTTATATATCATCTTACCGTCGATTTCCACTGCGCTCTCGGGATACACAAGATTTTTTCCGTCGCGCAGCAGAATGACATGCGGATTGTCGTATTGGGCTATTTCTGCCTCTTTGTTGTCTATTACACGCACTATCGTAAAAGTGCTGTATGCCACCTGACGTACCGAACATATAGGCAGTGTTTTCGCTATTGTATCAACACACATTTCAAGCGGCATATTATTTGCAATCATGGTGGATATTATTTTCGAAGTCAAAGTAGAGAGAATATTTGCTTTTACACCGGAGCCGAGCCCGTCCGCAAGCACAACAACATAATCGTCATCGCCCTGCTCTATAACCTCCACCATATCGCCGCACAGCTCCTCGCCGTACTTGGTAAGACTCATATGGCCTATGTCCGTGCAAAGATTATTCATCCTTCAACGACTCCTTAAGCTTAGTGAGGGCTATCTTTGTCTCGGCGGTAGTCTCGCCAAGCAGAGAAGCTATCTCCTGAACTATGCGCATTTGCTTTTCGACGACCTTATCCGTTATTTCTATTGTTTGACGGCTAAGCTCCGCCTTTTTCTCTTTTTCTGTCTCCTCGGCGGTAACGTCACGCATAATGCACATAAGTATATGGTAGACATGGTCGTATACTATTGTTTCTTCAATGTATTTTTTATATTCGGCAAGGTATACGCGTTTATCGTGAATATCCCTGCCGTTTGAAAGAACATCTATAAAATCAAAAGGCTCCAAAATACGCACAACCGGCTCACCCACAACATCCGAAGCATAACGAATGTTCATAATTTCCCTTGCCGCGGCATTTATCTGCTGAACCACCATATCCTCATTTAAAATGAGTATGCCGTTGGGAGTATTGTTGAGTATATTGTCGGAAAATTTTTCTGCTTTATCCTTAAGGAAAGGAAGGCACATCTCGAGATTTGCCTTACCCTCAAAAACCGCCTGAGCCTTTTCGCGACAGGTATTATAGCCGCACGAACCGCAGTTAAGCTCATCCTCCGGCTTTTGCTTACCCATTTTGCGAAGTATCTCCTCTATCGCTCTGCTGCCAGCCATATTGTGCGGTGAAGCAAGATAAATAAGATTTTTTGAAAGCTCATTTTCGCTCAAGGCGTCATATTTAAAATCATTGTCGCCCGCGTCTTCGGCAAAGCGACGCACGGTTATATAATCACGCACCGGAGCGCGGTGATTTTTCTCCATAGCCGGACCGCCTATACAGCTCCCCGGACACGCAGACATTTCTATAAAGCAATGGTGTATATTACCTTTTTCAATATCCTTTACGGCATGGATGCAAGACGACATACCGTCAATCGACATATACGTGTAATCGTCGTTATCACAAAGCATTGTTTTGAGAATTCCGCCGGAGGTCGGGAAAAACCTCGTTTTCCCCTTTTCAACTCCGTCATCATCAGGCTCCTGCGCCAAAACAGTATCGGTTTCGGCAAGCCAACCGGAAAGCTCTTCAAATGTCAGCACACAGTCAACCGTGCCGGGATACTCCTCGGCCTCTGCCTTTTTTGATATGCACGGACCTATAAATACTGTTTTAGCCCCCGGATGCTCTTTTTTAAGTTTCGTACAATGCGCCTGCATTGGGGATACCACTTTGGCAAGATAGGGTATTACATCGGGGAAATGCTTTTGTACCAAGAGATTTACGGTATGGCAACAGGTCGAAATGACAACATCCTGCTTTTCACCGTCAACTATTCTGTCGTACTCGTCCTTTACTATTGCGGCTCCGACCGCCGTTTCTTCAACGCCGGCAAAGCCGAGCGACATAAGTGCTTTTTTCATCGCGGTAAACGACACGTCGTAATTGGCAATAAACGACGGTGCAAGACTAACATAGACCTCACTGTCACCGGACAACAATTCCTTTGCCTTATAGACGTCGTCGCGTATGATTTTGGCATTTTGCGGACACGCAACAAAGCACATACCGCAGAGAATACACTCGTCCTCAACGATCTGCGCCTGATTGGCCGAAAAACTGATAGATTTGACAGGACAATTCCTGATACATTTATAGCAGTTTTTGCAGTTTGATTTTTTAAGCTTTATGTACCCCGCCATATTATACACCTTTTTCCTTGCGACGCAAGATTTTTATGACAGTTTGTCAAGCACGTTGGTTTTAAAGAATTCCTCAACGGTATCGGGAGAAACGGAGAACAGCTCCCCGTCTACGGTAACGCTGACGCCGTTTTGGCAGTTACCCATGCAAAACTTTCCGCTGAGAGTGACTTTGTCTTTCAGGTCATTGTCGTTTATGAGATTCTGAAGCTTTTCAACGACTTCACGCGAACCCTTAAGGTGGCAGGAGCTGCCGATGCAAACTACTACTTTCATATTATTACAATCCCTTTCCCGTAAAACTTTGTATATGAGTTTTACTTTAATTCATTTTACCAAAACTTAAATAAAAAGTATATAGGTTTTTTTCGGAAAATTCTTATTTCGCAAACAGGTACGGAAAGAAATATTCAAGCCGTACCTGTTTGTAGTTATTATTTTGTTTTAAGCATAACTTTAGCGAGATTTGTTCAGACTCTCCCGGCGCCTGTTAAGGTACGCAAGAGGGTGAGCAAAGTGAATTTATCGCGAAAAATCAAACCTCAAAGTATTATTTTCGGCGAGATTCGATGAGAAATTTGCTTTGCGTGCCCCGACGCGTACTAAGGTACGCAAGAGGGTGAGCAAAGTGAATTTATCGCGAAAAATCGCCGAAAAGAATCATTCGTAATCTACTACATCTGCCCATCTCAAGAGGAACTCTCTCTCTTCGGGGTTCCCCTTAACGCTCTGCGAAGCCGCTACGATAGGAAGCCATTTCTGAACATACTGCTTTGCGGTATCGGTCTTTTTGCAGAACAAATCGAGATACTTATCGGCAAGCTTCTGATCGCCTCTGAGGCAGAAAAGAAGATACGTTCTTGCGGCATCGGCCGCTCCGTTACCCTGTGTTACGTGCGCCCAGTCAATTACGTAATTCACGCCGTCATTGCCGATAATAATGTTACTCGGTCTGAAATCACCGTGGCAAACCTTGTTATGGGTATGCATACCGGCAAGACGTGTGTGAAGGTCATAACGTGTTGTTGCGTCAAGGTCGGTCTGAGATATTTTACCCTGCATTTTATCCTTGAGCTTGTTGAGCATAGGGCAGGTCTTAGCCAAAATGCTCATTTGAATATCAACAAAGAGGTCAAGATATTCCTCTGTCTTAGCAGGATTTTCGTCCATAAGCTGCTGAAGAGTTTTGCCTTCGATATAATCTGAAACAATTGCCCATTTACCGTCAAGCTTGCAAACCTCTATGAGCTTCGGCATAGGAATGCCGGTTTCTTCAACACGCGCCTGATTCAAGGCCTCGTTTAAAATATCGGATTTTTTGTATTCGTCACCGAAAACCTTAATGGCTTTGTCACCGTCTCTGTAAACTGTTTTTGCCGTTCTGACTGCAATAACTTTTTTGAGTTCCATAAAATAATCCTCCCTTATTTACCGTAATATGCTTTAAGGTACATCTCTTTGATTTCGCTCATAAGCGGATATCTGGGGTTAGCACCCGTGCACTGATCGTTAAATGCCTGTTCAACCATTTGGTCAAGTGTGTCAAGGAAGTATTTTTCATCAACGCCGTATTCCTTGATGCTCTTCTTAATTCCTATGCGGTCCTTGAGCTCGTCTATTTTCTTAATAAGATTGTCAAGCTTCTCTTCGTTATTCTTGCCCTTTACACCGAGAGCGTCGGCAACCTCACAATATCTTTCAAGTGTGTGCGGATGGTCATACTGCGGGAAGGTACCCATCTTCGTAGGAACCTCGGCGGCATTGAAGCGAAGAACATAATCTATTAAAAGAGCGTTGGCTATACCGTGAGGAAGATGGTGGAATGCGCCGAGCTTATGTGCCATGGAGTGGCATACGCCGAGGAAAGCGTTGGCAAAAGCCATACCTGCCATAGTAGCGGCATTGCCCATCTTTTCACGTGCTACAGGGTCATTGGGGCCGTTATCATATGCTCTCGGAAGATATTCAAATATCATCTGAAGAGCGCGAATTGCAATACCGTCGGTGTAATCGGTAGCCATTACGGAAGCATAAGCTTCAAGGCAGTGTGTAACGGCGTCGATACCTGAAGCCGAAGTCAAACCTTTCGGAGCATTCATCATCATATCGGCATCGACTATTGCCATATTGGGCATAAGCTCATAGTCTGCAAGCGGCCATTTAACGCCGGTGTCGGCATCTGTGATTATCGCAAAAGGAGTAACCTCCGAGCCTGTACCTGCCGAGGTGGGTACAGCTATGAAATATGCTTTCTCACCCATCTTCGGGAATGTATAAACTCTCTTGCGGATATCCATAAAGTCCATAGCCATATCAGAGAAGTCAACATCCGGATGCTCATACATTACCCACATAATTTTTGCTGCATCCATTGCGGAACCGCCGCCGATTGCGATAATTGTATCGGGCTCAAAATGACGCATCATATCGGTACCCTTGCGAGCGCACTGGAGAGTCGGGTCGGGAGCAACCTCCGAGAAGCAAGTGTGCTGAATACCAAGCTCGTCAAGCTTATCCTCAACAGGCTTTGTATAACCGTTATTATAAAGGAACGAGTCAGTTACTATAAATGCCTTTTTCTTACCCATAACGTCACGAAGCTCATTGAGAGCAACGGGAAGGCAGCCTTTTTTGAAATATACTTTCTGCGGAGCGCGGAACCAAAGCATATTTTCCCTTCTTTCTGCAACAGTTTTGATATTGATGAGATGCTTTACGCCGACATTCTCGGAAACCGAGTTGCCGCCCCAAGAACCGCAGCCGAGTGTAAGCGACGGAGCAAGCTTGAAGTTGTAAAGGTCACCGATACCGCCCTGTGAAGAAGGTGTATTAACAAGTATACGACAGGTTTTCATCCTCTCGGAGAATTCGGCAAGCTTATCCTTTTCGGTAACAGCATTAAGATATACGGATGAGGTGTGACCGTAGCCGCCGTCGGCTATAAGATGCTCAGCCTTTGAAAGTGCGTCCTCAAAGTCCTTAGCCTTATACATGGCAAGCACGGGAGAGAGCTTTTCGTGAGCAAATTCCTCGGAAATGTCAACACTCTCGACCTCACCTATCAAGACCTTTGTTGTTTCGGGGATTGTAACGCCTGCGAGTGCAGCTATCTTATATGCCGGCTGACCGACTATCTTTGCGTTAAGCGCACCGTTTATGATAATTGTCTTTCTTACCTTATCAAGCTCATCCTTTTTAAGGAAATAGCAACCGCGATATAAAAATTCGTCCTTAACCTTTTTATATATTTTTTCGTGTACGATGCACGACTGCTCGGAAGCACAAATCATACCGTTGTCAAAGGTTTTCGAATGGATTATGGAGTTTACAGCCAAAACTATGTCGGCAGTATCATCAATAATTGCGGGGGTATTGCCCGGACCGACGCCGAGAGCCGGTTTGCCCGACGAATATGCGGCTTTAACCATTCCGGGGCCGCCCGTAGCAAGTATTATATCGGCCTCCTGCATAAGAAGATTTGTCATATCAAGCGACGGAACGTCTATCCAGCCTATTATGCCCTCCGGAGCACCGGCTTTAACTGCCGCTTCAAGAACGATTTTTGCAGCCTCTATTGTGGACTTTTTCGCTCTCGGGTGTGGGCTTATAATAATGCCGTTTCTGGTTTTAAGACAAATCAAGGTCTTGAAAATTGCGGTAGATGTAGGGTTGGTGGTGGGGATAACCGCCGCAACAACGCCTATCGGCTCTGCAACCTTTTTCATACCAAACGCGCTGTCTTCCTCTATTACACCGCAGGTCTTTGTATTTTTATATGCATTGTAGATATATTCTGCGGCATAGTGGTTTTTGATTATCTTATCTTCGACTACGCCCATTCCCGTCTCTTCAACAGCCATTTTGGCAAGCGGGATTCTCGCTTTGTTTGCTGCGATAGCCGCCGCTTTAAAGATCTTATCGACCTGCTCCTGAGAATAAGTCGCAAAAATCTTTTCTGCCTCTCTGACTCTTGCGAGAAGGGCTTCGAGTTTTTCTACCGAATCGACAATCTCATGCTTGTTTTGAGTTTCCATAGGTATATAATCTCCTTTTCAGATATTACTAAATTTACAAAAGTTCTTTTCTGATATGAGAGGAAAGAACCGCCAAAGCCGAAGCAATATTCATATTCTGTATAAGTATGCCCGGACCTGCTGTAAGATGAACCGGAGTGAAATTAAGAATTGCAAGTATTCCGCTTTTGACAAGCTCGTCGCAAACATCCTGAGCACTGTCCGCCGGCACAGCTATAACCGCCATATGCACCTTGAGTCTTTCGCAAAGTTCGCCGAGCTTTCGCATGGGAAAGACGGGCTTTTCCTTTTTGAACGGCTCTTCGTCAAAGTTTACCGCGTCAAATCCCGCAACTATACGAAACCCGCATTCGGAAAATCCGTCGTAATGTAAAAGCGAGCTGCCGAGGCTCCCGACTCCTACTACAACGGCATCGGTTGTGTTGTCGTAGCCGAGGAATTTTTCCAAATCCTTTATAAGCTTCGCGGTCTCATAACCGATTTTAGGCTTCCCCGCACAGGAGCTTACCTTTGCAAGGTCCTTTCTTATTTGAACCTCATTAAGGTCAAGGTCTGCCGCCACCTTCGGCGCGGATATATACAATACCCCGTCAGCCTCCGCCTTTTTGAGATATGACAAATAAAAAGGTAATCTATAAAGTGCCTGCCTTGATATTTCACGGACAGGCAAAGCCTGCTCTCGCATATCTTTGACCTCACTATCAGTAATTACTTACTGATAAAATCATAGCTTATTGTTAAATGTTTGTCAATGGTAAATTGTTATTATTTTAACATTTATAGCCATAAACAAATTAAGCGGTTCGGCGCGGCGGTTTTTGTACGATTTTACAATCGTTTTTTCGGCCGATGCTTTGTGCCGGGCTTTCGCTTGCTTAAAATATCAGAATCCGAGATAAAATGCCACTACTGTGCCGCAAGATGAATATACTCAGCCCAAATTCCATGGTTTTTATTTAGATTGCACATTTACAACAAAAAGCAAAAATGTTAAAATATATTTTTAATGCGTATACAAAAGTAGAGGTTGATGGGTAATGAAGGTAATTTCAATAGCAATAGGTTTGCTCTTTTTGGGACTTGGAATTCCGATGGTGAGCGGCAAAGCGGAGAATTTTGTCGTCGGAAGCGCCTCGCCCGACAATGAGCTGAGGAATAACTTCGATACAAAAAAGCTATGCAGAATATTCGGCATATATTTGATTTTTGTTGCAATATTTACGGCACTTTTAGGATTCTTCTTTAACAGGGAATTCTTTACCGCCTATTTCATCTGCGTTCTTGCCGGTGCTTTTATATGCATCGCCGCCGTTGGATTAACTTGCCGTAAAAAGTCCGAATAATTCTGCCGCGAATGTCTTATCAGGCTACATAAGACATCCGCCTTAATTAAAGCTGTAGCCGGAAAGGCCTGAAAAAAATGGATTACGCTAAGGAATCTCTCAAAAAACATTATGAATGGCACGGAAAAATAGAAATCAAAACACGCGCCAAAGCAGACAGTAAGGACGCGCTATCGCTCGCCTACACACCCGGTGTAGCACAGCCGTGCCTTGAAATACAAAAGGACATAAGCAAGTCTTATGAGCTCACAAGACGTTGGAATACCGTGGCCGTTGTAACGGACGGAACGGCGGTTCTCGGACTCGGAGACATAGGACCCGAAGCCGGTATGCCCGTAATGGAGGGCAAATGCGTTCTCTTTAAGGAATTCGGAGACGTTGACGCCATACCGCTCTGTGTGCGTTCAAAGGATGTTGACGAGATTGTAAACTGCATTTCTCTCCTCGCAGGCAGCTTCGGCGGAATAAATCTTGAGGACATTGCTGCTCCGAGATGCTTTGAAATAGAACGCAAACTCAAGGAAAAAACGGATATTCCGATTTTCCATGACGATCAGCACGGCACAGCGGTAGTTGTTGCCGCAGCAATAATAAATGCGCTTAGAGTCGTTAAAAAAGAGCTCAAGGACTGTACGGCTGTCTTTTCCGGTGCGGGCGCGGCAGGCATAGCCATTGCAAAGCTGCTCATAAGTCAGGGAATTAAAAACGTAATTATGTGCAACAGTCGCGGCATTATTTGTGACGGCGATGAAAAGCTGAATCCCGCACAGAGGGAAATCGCGAAAATCACGAATAAGGAGCACAAGAGCGGTTCACTTGCCGACGCATTTAAGGGTGCAGACATATTCATAGGCGTTTCGGCTCCCGGAATCGTAACAGAAGAAATGGTTGCCTCCATGGCTGAAAATCCCATCGTACTCCCCATGGCAAATCCTGTTCCGGAAATACTGCCCGATAAGGCAAAAGCCGCAGGTGCCGCTGTTGTCGGCACGGGCAGAAGCGATTATCCCAACCAAATCAACAATGTACTTGCGTTCCCAGGAATCTTCCGCGGAGCACTTGACTGCCGAGCTTCCGAAATAAACGAAGAAATGAAGGTAGCCGCAGCAAGAGCGATAGCTTCGCTTGTCTCTGATGATGAGCTTTCCGCCGAGTACATTTTACCGAAAGCATTTGATGACAGAATAGGGAAAACCGTTGCGAAAGCGGTTTATGACGCAGCCGTAAAATCCGGCGTAGCAAGAATATAATCTACAAGAGAGAAAAAGCGCCTTTAAGGGTTATCCTTAAAAGCGCTATATTTTTGCTTAGATTTTTTTGAGTCCGACAGACAGGCCTTTACCTATCGCAGAACCGAGAACGGCGCACACAACAAGCTCAATGGGAGCGTTGATTCCCGCCGCTATACCTATAACGGTGGTGAGAATATTTTCAGCTCCGCCGAGAGCGGCTGACTGCTCGGGCGTAAAGGTTGTATTTATAAACAACAAAGCTAAAAAACCAAGGAAAAAGATAGTATTAAAAGCCGAGCCGCAGATACTCGCGACAAGGTAATTGGCACCGTCTTTTTTTGTCTTTTTTGTCACGGCGTTAAAAATGAGACCTGTGAGCCAACCTGCAAGCACGCGAGGAACTACGCAAACAACAAGCGTTTTAAATACGCTTATAGAAATAAGTATCGCGCCGAATGCGCTCAGAGAAAAGCATTGAATAAAGCTCGATGCACCGAAAACGAGCCCCAAAAAGGCTCCTGCGGCAGGCCCTAAAGTAACTGCGCCTATGATAACAGGTACCATAATAAGTGTCAGTTCAAGCGGCCCGAGCTTCAGATAGCCTATCGGCGTGAAGGTCATAACGGCGATGATTGCGGTAAGGAGTGCCAGCTCGACTAAGCGAACGGTTTTTTGCATCCTTACCTTGTTTGTGGTTTTTGACATATATAATCCTCCTTGCTGCTGCTCCGCAGAGCGGATGCAACGCAAAATAATAAACTATGTAAAAACTGGATAAGATATTTAATTTTTAATTACGGTTAATTTTTGTTTTTATCGTAAATGGCTTTAAGCCCGTATAAAAGAAGATTGTCATCATGAATTATATTGTGACGGCAATATCCTATTACATAGGAGGAAAGCCCACCTGTTGCAACAATGGTTTTCGGCTCACCGAGCTGTTTTGCAAAACGGTCAAGCATACCGTCAATCATATCTGCGGTGCCGAAAATGATGCCCGACTGCAAACACTCTATCGTATTAGTGGCACAGGCATGCGGCGGAGAAGCAAGTGAAAATGACGGTAAGAGAGAAGCCTGCCCCGAAAGTGCTTTCATAGAGATTTCAACACCCGGTGCTATTGTGCCACCGTGATAGCCGCCATGCTCATCAACTGCATATATTTTTGTGGCTGTGCCGAGGTCAATGACAAATGCGGGCATTTCATATCTCGCCATAGCTCCTACCGCACCTGCTACAAGGTCGGCACCGAGCTCTGCCGGATTATCTATTAAAATATTAAGCCCTGTTTTTACACCGGGGGCTATTATAACAGACTCAATGCCGCACACCTTATTAACCGCTGTTTTAATTTTCCCGGTAAGCTCAGGAACAACAGAGCTTAAAACAGCACCGGTAATTTCAGCCGGCTCCAAATCATGCATTTTAAACACGGCAAGAAATTCGACGGCAAACTGATCGTCAGTTCTGTTACGCTCGGTAGCAAGTCGCGAAACAAAGCTCAGCTTATCACCGTCAAACACTCCGAAGGTAATATTAGTATTACCGATATCGATCGTCAGTATCATAAATTAAGCAAAAGCACAAAATGTGCCATTCCTTTCATATTGCTTTTAAATCTTGAGACATTAATATTTTAATACATCCGGCAAAAAAAATCAAGCGGCTTTGCTTTTACAAAGCCGCTTGTAATAATTACAGGGTTAATTATTTATCCTCTTTTTTCTTCTTTGTGAGGACAAGAGCAATACCTGCTGCCACAGCTACGCCTGCTACTGAGAAGAGAGCAACGTCACCGGTCTGCGGAATCTTACCCTTTGTGGTTGAAGAGCCGCCCTTAGAAGTTGTTGACTTCTTGGTTGTTGTGGGTGAATCTCCGCCTTTGTTTCCGCCGCCGAAGAGACCCTTAATCGTCTCAAAAGCCTTACCGATGAAGCCCTTAACGCCGTCGATAGCACTTGTGGTAGCCTCTGTCGGGCCTGCAGTTGCTGCATTGTTCTTGGAAACCTCTTCCTGACGAGCGACCTCGGCCGAAAGGACCTCATAAGCCTCATCTGTCAAAGCGGGTTTGATTTCTTCGCCCTTGGCATTCTTGGAAGAATGAAGTTCGTCGAGTACCTTCTGGATGTCGGCATAGTCCATTCTGCTCATAGCATTGATAAGAGCCGTAACCTTTGCCGGGTTGTAAGCAGGCTCGCCGTTTTTATCTTTATAATCATTGTTATCAAAATCGGTTGTAAGATATACATCAATAAGTCCGCTGATATAATCTCTCTGGTCATCGGTGAGTGCGTCAAGAGCACTTCTTACAGAACCGCCTGCCGGAACATCGGGGTTCGGAGTGTTTCCGCCGGAATTGCCGCCCTTGGTAAGAGCGTTAAGTATTTTAAGAACCGTATCGGGATCAATCTTTTCATTGCCGGCCAATTTGCCGAGAAGAGTAATGATCTCTGCGATAACAGCCTCATCCATCTTGCCGTTGCTTTTGATGATAATGCCAACAAGCTGCTTAATGGTATCGGCAGCTCCGCTTATATCAACATCGGGAAGAGTGATACCGCCGAGTATGTCGCCGATTCCGCCGCCGCTTGCAGTAGTGTCTTCAGCAAAAGCCGGGAGGCAGAATGAAAATGCCATCACTAAGGAAAGCAACACTGCTAAGAACTTTTTCATAATTAAATCCCTCTTATTTCAATTATTTGAGTTGTCACTCATTATTTAATGACATTTTACTATATGTTTTTGCGGTTGTCAACTATAAAAAGAGAATATTTTTCCGTAATTTTGGTGTTTTTTAAATAATTCTACACTTTGCGGCGTCAATGTTTTATAAAACCGTATCGATGCGGGGTTTCCGCCGATTTTGTGTTGACGGCAAAAGCTGACAACTATATAATGTATATAAAAATCAAAGGAGGCACTTATGCGAACGGAGGAAAAAGTATTTTTCGGAATCGGAACGGCATCGTTTTTGCTTATGCTCTCGGACCTGCTTCTTGAGGTCTTTTCCGCATCGCTTTTTATAGGCTCTAAGCGGCTTGTTTCTTATATCGGTATACTTATTATAATATGTGCCGTCAGTTTCACGACCTTTTGCTTTCTTGTTGTCAAAAATCACCGAGGCCGTTTTAAAAGCAAAGTAGCACGGATTTTTTTAAGAGTACTTTCGATAATAATTTGTATAATGCTTTGCCTTGCCGGTCTTACAATCGACGGAATTCTATATACCGATACCGTAAAAAAAGCCACATCGGATGACAAGCGCCATACTATTATAATAGACAGCGAACCCGGCTCGGGCGAATGGAATATGACCGTTTACAGACGATACTCCCCTTTTCTTATGTCCGCTCGCGGAAACGGAAAAAAAGTCGTTGATATGGCAGACGAGAACGGAGATATAGACGTTGTATGGACTGACGGCGGCTGCCTTGTAAGTTACAAGGCTTATAAAACCGATGCAACAAGCGTTGATGACACCGAAACCGTAACGCTGCGATTTTTTTACAATGAAAAATCAGGCAAATAATTATACAGCTGCTTATAAGAGGTGTTTTTATGTGGCTCGTTTTAGCATTTTTATCTGCCGGATTTGCCGGAATAACGGCAATTCTTGCTAAGATTGGCTTACGGAACGTCAACTCAAATCTTGCCACGGCTCTGCGCACAATAGTTGTGCTGTTGTTTTCGTGGCTGATGGTTTTTATTGTCGGATCAGCATCCGAAATAAAGGATATAAGCGTCAAAACGTTTATATTTTTGATTTTATCGGGACTGTCCACCGGGGCTTCTTGGCTTTGCTATTTTAAGGCTTTGCGTCTCGGCGACGTAAACAAGGTAACTCCAATCGATAAGTCAAGTACGGTACTTACAATGATACTTGCCCTGATTTTTCTCGGAGAAAAGCTGACCGCAGTTAAAATAATAGGTATGGTTCTTATCGGCACAGGAACATTTCTTATGATAGAAAAGAAAAAAGCAGATAATTCCTCCGCCGACAAAAGGAGTGGAGCTTCGCTTGTATATGCCATGTTCTCCGCTGTTTTTGCGGCCTTAACATCGATTTTCGGAAAAATCGGCATAGAGGACGTTGAATCAAATCTCGGCACGGCGATAAGAACCGTGGTTGTTCTTCTAATGGCGTGGATTTTGGTCTTTGCGGAAAAGAAGCAGAGCGAAATTAGGGGCATTGATAAAAAGAGCTGGCTGTTTTTGGCCCTTTCTGGGATCACCACAGGCGGCTCATGGCTTTGCTATTACGGAGCCCTGAAAAACGGCCCCGCAAGCATCATTGCACCGATAGACAAATTGAGCATCGTTGTAACCGTAGCCTTTTCATATATAATATTAAAAGAAAAGCTTTCAAAAAAAGCTTTTCTGGGACTTGTGCTGATAGTGGCGGGTACTCTGTCGCTTCTTATTAAATACTGATTGAAACGGAGACTTATATGTACGGACTTTTGGGTGAAAAATTAGGTCACAGCTTTTCGCCGCAGATACACGCTCTGCTCGGCGATTATGAATACAGATTGTTTGAGAAGCAAAAGAATGAGCTTGACGAATTTTTTAAAAACAGAAATTGGGATGGCATAAATGTTACAATTCCGTATAAAAAAGCCGTCATCCCCTATCTCGACCGTCTTTCGCCCTCCGCCGAGAAAATAGGGAGCGTAAACACGATAGTTGCCGAAAAGGACGGTACGCTTACGGGATATAACACGGATTACGACGGGTTTTCATATTTAATTGATGTTTCCGGAATATCGGCAGAAAACAAAAAATGTCTCGTTTTGGGTTCCGGCGGCGCATCTTTAACGGTGATAGCGGTGCTGAAGGATAAAAAAGCGCGCGAAATTGTCAATATTTCACGTTCGGGAGAAAACAATTACGAAAATATCGACAGACATTTTGACGCGGACATAATCGTAAACACAACGCCAGTGGGAATGTATCCGAACAATTTGAAATCGCCTTTATCGCTTGACGGATTTAAAAATCTTTCCGGTGTTCTGGATATAGTGTATAATCCGCAAAAGACCAAGCTGATACTTGACGCCGAAAAGCGAAATATCAAAGCGCTGAGCGGTCTTTCGATGCTTGTTGCTCAGGCCAAAAGAGCTGCCGAGTTGTTTTTGAATACAAAAATACCCGACAGTAAAAATGACGATATATATCATAAGCTCTCACTTGAGATGAAGAATATTATTTTAATAGGTATGCCCGGTTCCGGCAAAACGACTGTCGGAAAAAGAATCGCCGAGGCCTTGAACCGCGACTTTATAGACACGGATGAAATGATAGTAAAGAACGTCGGCAAACCCATTCCCGACATATTTGCAAACGGCGGTGAAAAGCTCTTCAGAAAATATGAGCACGAGGCGGTGCTTGCGGCGGGCAAGCTTAGCGGCAAGGTAATTTCAACAGGCGGCGGAGTCGTTGTAAACGATGATAACTTCGACGCTCTGAAACAAAACGGGACGATAATCTTTTTAAACCGCAGCACCTCTTATCTGCCAACAGACGGCAGGCCGCTGTCGCAGAGCAACGACCTTAACGAGATGTTCAAAAAAAGACTTCCGCTTTACAGAAAATTCTGTGATATTGAGGCGGACGGAAATGACACGATAGAAAATGTTGCGAACAATGTTTTAAAGGAGCTGCAAAATGAAAATACTTGTAATTAACGGTCCGAACATCAATATGCTCGGCATAAGAGAGCCTGCGATTTACGGCGACAGAAATTACGAGGCCCTCATAAATCAGATAAACGTCTGGGGCGCAGAGCTTCACGCCGAGGTTGAATGCTATCAATCGAACCACGAGGGCGATATAGTAGACAAAATACAGGACGCATTAGGTAAATTCGACGGTATAGTCATAAATCCGGCGGCATACACACACACAAGCGTTGCAATACTCGACGCGCTGAAAGCCGTTTCCATACCGGCTTGCGAGGTACACATTTCGGACGTTAACGAACGCGAGAAATTCAGACATATTTCATACGCCGGTATGGCGTGCGAGGCGCACTTTATAGGGCTCGGATTTGACGGATACAAAAAAGCTATGGAATATCTGTGCGAAAAGTACAAGTAAAAAAGCATAAAATAAACGGGGCTGTAAGGCTGAGCGTTCATAAGGAAGTATTGGTTTCTCGCATAAAAATCTCTTATGCTTTTGTCAAAAAGCCTCGCAAGGCGACAGCCTTGCTTCATTTCTTGACTTCGGCATAAAAAATTTTTATAGCTATGAAACTGCGAAACACTTCAAAATGATATATTTTTGATACAAGAAAATGCACCCCTCAGATAAGTTTGGGCTTATCTGAGGGGTTATGCAAAAAGATGTTATTTTGAAGCAATACTGCCTTATAAGCACTCAGCCAAGACGTATAGTTTTACAGCTCCGTTTTAATTTTTACACATAAAAAATTCTTTGCGTTTATTCCACGCCGCGGTACAAAAGTCCGCGTGTAAATTCAATTTCGGGCGAAGAACCGTTTTGATACGCCTTGAGCACCGAGCTTATCTGTTCTTTATCCTCGGTTGTAAACTCCAAAAGCACAAAATCCGCGTTTTTGACTTCGCTCATTCTGTCAGCCATATATATGGGTCTTGAATTGAACAGTTCGGAAAATCCATTTGTACAGCGAACCGGAAATTCAATGCCCTTTCTGTCGCGTAAAAAGGATTTTCCGCCGCACTCGCGACAGCTTTTCCCGTTTTTTACCGGACAATTTCTTGTGAGCATAAGCGGTACTCTACCGTAGACGCAAACACCACGCCGACATTCTCCCTCAAGCGCAGTCAGCTGTTTCAAAGTCATTTCATATGAGAGCACACATTCCGCCGCTCCGAGCTTTTGAATTTCGGACAGAGAAACCGAGTTAAAAATATTTAAAAACGGTCCGCCTATTATCTGAACACCAGCCTTTTTTGCCGCTGCAACCGAATCGAGCGTATTGCAAAGGGCATACCTTGCGCCGCTTTTTATAAGCCTCTCGACAATATCGTCAAAATTACCGAATATACCCCTCGGCAAAACTGTACCTGCGGAATACTTTTCAAAAAGCTCCGGCTTTGAAGACAGCGGAATAAAAAGCTTATCACATTCCACATTTTGGGGAATGGCGGATGTATCGCGGAACGAAATATACGTCTGCGGCTTTTTATTCGGCTTGCGATTTTGAAAAATAATATTAGCTTTGTTTATGCGGTACGGTGCTCGTTCTTTAAGCCGTTCGGCAAGGCGAAGCAGAGCCTCCCTGCGGAGCGCATTCATTTCTGCCGCCGACACGCTCAAGCCGTCGTCTATACAGATGTCGGCATCGCCGAATGAAAATACGGTTCCGCCGCATTTTTTAAGTCTCAAAAGAGCCTCTTCTTTGGTAAAAGGTCTGTTTACGGCTTTTTGCGGCAAGCTTTCGGATAAAACAGTAACGCTTAAATCATTTGCGGAAGCCGTAAGGCTGATTTTCTTATCGGATTTCACAGAGAGAACAAAATGCACCCTGTAAACCGCACGCTCTTTTTCGTAAATACGCTCATATTTTTTGAGAAGCGAGGCAGTAGCGGAGGTTACATTTTCCTTTTCGCGGAAACCGAACATATTTCTGCTCAGAGCATTTTCGTAATATCCCTTTGTAAATCCGGAGCGTGAAAACAGGGAGCAAAGATCTTCGGAATTCTCGCTTGAATACTCCCCCGACAGCGAATTTTTCAGAGCAGTAACAGCGGCTGCGACATACTCGGGACGTTTCATTCTGCCCTCTATCTTAAATGACGATATTCCCGTTTTTGACAGTATCGGTGCGTACTCGATAAGCGATAAATCCTTTAAGCTCAAATCATGCCCCGTTCCGTTTTCCGCCGCAAAAGGAAGCCGGCAGGGCTGAGCGCACAGACCGCGGTTGCCGCTTCGCGACCCTAAAAACGCACTCAAGAGACATTGCCCGGAAACGCACATACAAAGCGCCCCGTGGACGAACATTTCAAGCTCAATCGGTGAGTTTTTGCACAGATATTTAATCTCGTCTTTTGATAATTCGCGAGGCAAAACAGCTCTTGAGAATCCTAAATCGGCAAGAGTACGTATGCCGTCCAACGTTCCCACCGACATTTGGGTGGAGGCGTGCAGCTCTATATCGGGACAAATATCCTTTACGACGCGCAAAACGCCGAGGTCCTGCAAAATAAGCGCATCTGCACCGCTTTTGCAGATACGCCTGACGCTTTCCTTAAGCTCCGACATTTCGCTGTCTTTAACAAGAGTATTTAAGGTTATATGAACTTTAACATTTCTTTCGTGGCAAAAATCCACCGCGCGCTGCAAATCGTCCCCCGAAAAATTCGAGGCGTTTCTGCGCGCGTTAAAGTTGCCGGTGCCGAAATACACGGCGTCCGCTCCGCTTCTTACCGCGGCAGTTAATGCTTCAAAGCTGCCTGCGGGAGCCAATATCTCGGGCTTTATCATTTAGCGGAATCCGGCTCTTTTTCGGAAGAGAACAGATTTATCTGCGCCGCTCCGGCTTTTTGCTCTGTTTTAAGGCGGTCTATCTCGCGCTTATAGAAGTCTCTTTCGGACTTCGACTGAGACGCATCCTCAAGATAATCCTTTATCTGGGCACGGAGATTATCGGCGCTCTGCTCTGCCTTTTTGGCACTGTTGGCATAATCAAGCGCTATCAAAACAGCCGCCTGATTCGTTGAAATAAACGGATTTGCAGCGCGAAGCTCTTTCATCTTTTCGTCGATTTCGGCAGCGAGCATAGTAGTATATTCGGGAGTCTCCTCAGTCGTGAGAGCATAGTCAACTCCGGCAATAGTTACTTTAACCTTGTTTTTTTCCAAGACATTCACACCCCTGTTTTTATTACAAGCATTATTATACTTTATATTTCAAAAAACTGCAACATCATATTTTGCGGTAGACAAGTATACCGAATTCGGCACTAACCGAAAGCTTTTCCAGCTCCTCTACCCTCTTTTGTTCTTTAATTCCGGTTTTGTAATAGTAAGGAGTCATTTTAAAAAGAGAAGATATATCCTCGCCCGAATTTAAATCGAATTTGTATTTTACGTCGATTCTGTCTGTAAAATCAAAGCCGTCAAGGTATGTGTCCGAAACCTCATTTTTATAAGGTGTATCATATGCGGCGCACTTTAACTCCCACAGATGATTTTCAAGTGGTATCACCATTATAAAAGCAGCATCTTTTTTCAATACTCTTTTAAATTCGGCACCGCAGTACGGCGAAAAAATTTCGAGTAAAATATCAATGCTCGAATCCGCAAAGGGAAGAGAAAAAGAACTCGCCACCGCAAAATCGACATTTTTGGCGCGTTTTGCGGCAACGGTCAGCTCGTCCTTGGAAATATCCGTACCGAAAACCGAAAAAAGCGGCAACACATCGGCAACAGCCTTTGTGTAATACCCCTCGCCGCAGCCGCAGTCAAGCACATTTCCCTTTTGGGCGGCGTACTTCTGTACTGTATTGCACAGAGCACGTCTCAGCGGCTCATAATATCCTTTGGACAAAAATTCTCTGCGCGAATCCGTCATAAGGCGATTATCACCGTGATTTTTTCGACTGCTGCCCGTCAGCAAATTGACATAACCGCTCTTTGCAATATCAAAATTATGTCTGTTTTCGCAAATATAGCTTTTTTCGTTTTTTACAAGAGGTTTTTTGCACACAGGGCAAATAAATCCGATACTATTCTTCACAATGCTTCTCCAAATACATTTCGTCCAACAGCTTTTTGCCTGTTTCCGTTCTGAAAATATTTTTTCTTGCCGCACTTACGGCTTTTTTGTCGAGCGAATCCTCAAATGCGTTTACGATAAAATCCGCTTCAATCAAAATTCTGTAATCCGGTGACATATCATCGGTATATGTGTGGTGATGCGCCACAAGATAACACACACGTTCAATATCATCCTTAGAAAAGCCAAGAGAGGTCATAAGCTTACGAGCTTCACTCGGTCCCTCCTTTTCCTGATAAGTGCCTGCCGTACTGCCGTATTTTTTCTCACAGATATGTATTCCGATATCGTGCACCGCGGCAGCAGAAAGTAGAATATCCTTTATTTTTCCGTCTGTTTTTTCTCCGTCGGCAATCAGCTCGGAAAAAGCACGCACCTTAAGCATATGGTTAATGCGTTTTACGTCTCCGTTTAAATATTTGATCATTTCGCGCGTAAGTTCTTTGTTCATTTTATTCACCGAATTTATAATACAACCGTTAAAGCAAAATAGCAATAGTCGGCGTTGACAAACAAAGTTTAAAAATGTATAATATCTAAGCATTCAGCCGGAATTCAATACATTTTCGTGCAAACAGCGGATTGTTATATCGAAATTCACAGGATTGACAAAGTAAAAAATCAAATATATCGGGGTGTAGCGCAGTTGGGCGAAGAGGTTCGCCGCGTCCTGCGGACGATTCAGGCGAAGCTCTGAGGTGAAAAAACAACGAGCAATGCGACGCGCTCCAAGCGAGCAGTGCGACTATGTTTTTGAGGGAAGTGCAGCGGATTGTTATATCGAAAATCACAGGGCTGACAAAGTAAAAAATCAAATATATCGGGGTGTAGCGCAGTTGATAGCGCGCCGCATTTGGGAGCATAGACGGCATTTCTGACGTTTATCGGTGTCAACCGCCGAAAGCCCTTCAACCGTGCGGATTTCGGGCGGTTTGAAAAACAAAAAATAGCGGTCAAAAATATGTTTGACCACAGATTTGACCACTCACATGACCACAATTTAATAACTATCGGGGTGTAGCGCAGTTGATAGCGCGCCGCATTTGGGATGCGGAGGCCGCGAGTTTGAGCCTCGCCACTCCGACCAATTTTTAAGCGATTTCAGTATTTTTTACTGCAATCGCTTATTTTTTTCATTGAAGTATTGACAAATAAAATTATTCTGATATAATGTAATGATTTAGTTCCACAGGACGGAATGGGCGGTTTGGGAAATACTATAGAGAGGATGAAAAAAATGAAACATGATTTTCAGTTCATATCTAAACATTCACCAAGCGTCCGGAGTGCTTACGCAAATTTGCAAGACATTCTAAATCAAGTGCATAGAATTTTACGCAGCGAATATACCTTTCAACATAAGCCTGTTGGCAGTTATTCTCGGAATATGATCACCTATGACACCAAGTCAAATGTTGGTTATGATTTTGACATCAATATCTATCCCAATGATGAAGACAATAATCTTTCCCCTAAAAAAATCAAATTGCTTTTCAAGGAAGCATTGGATAAGATCGCTACAAAATATGGTTATGATTATGCCGAAGATTCAACACGGGTACTTACCATTAAAGTTAAAGACAGAAAGAATTCTCGTGTTTTGCACAGCGTCGATTTTGCATTTGTAAACGATTATGAAGACGATGAGGGATATGAATGTCAGGAGTATATTCGGTTTAATAAAGAGCATAACAGTTATTCATGGACTGATCAGTCTGATGGTTTTTATATGCTCCCCGACAGAATTGATTGGCTCAAAGAGAATGATTTGTGGGAGAAAATGAAAAAAGTATATATTGATAAGAAAAACCATAATGATAATCCCAATAAACACTCTCGGTCGCTATTTGCTGAAGCGGTAAATGAAACATATCATAAATATTTTAATGAGTATAACTAAACGGAAGACAGTAACGATGGGAAAACATTTCTTTGATTTTGAAGACGGTGATTTTGTGCACACCATTTCCGATAACATGGCGATAGATTCTGACGGAAACATGATGATGCGTATGTCTGATAATATGGCAATGGATCTCGATTCCGGCGATATCCATATCATTTCATCTTGGTCAAACGACGATGAAGATGAGGACTAAATAAAACTCAGGCAATCCGTATTCTTTGTCTACTGCATCTCAAATCTTGACAGGGTGACTTTTGCGGTCACCCTGTCATTTTCTCTTTTTCCGCCTTGATTTGCGCCTTGACCTCTGCAATCATTTCCGCGAGCTTTTCTTCACATTCCTCTCTTGTTTTCGCGTAGATATTGTGGCTTTCCCGCTTGCCGTAGGCGTTGGTCGGCGTGTACCGTCCCTCGTAGAGGTGGTCGTTAATCATGGTGACACAACCCGTCCCGGGCTTTCGTATTTTGGGCTTGTACGGCGTGAATTCGACCGGGGAGGTATCTTTCCTTTCCTCCCGCGCTATCGTCGGCATTTGGGCGTCTGTGCCGCCGATTTTGCGGTCTATATGCACCGCCGCCTGCCTTTGCATAGTATCGGTGATATGGCTGTAAATATCCAGCGTGGTTGCTGATGACACATGACCTATAGTTGCCGAAAGAGTTTTCACATCCATACCGTGCTCCAGCGCCATGGTCGCAAATGTGTGACGCAAATCGTGAAAGCGCACCTTTTTACAGCCTGCCCGTTCCAAGATCAGTTGTAACCGTTTTCTAACCGATGACGGATTTCTCGGTCTGCCGTTATCCGTCGGTGACGGGAACATCCATTCCGAATCCACCGTTTCTTTATACACTGCGAGAGTTTTGAGGAGTGACGGCGGCAAAATAACAGTGCGTATTGAGGCTTTTGTTTTCGGCGCCGATATAATCACCTCTGCCTTGATGATATATACCTGCCGTTCAATGCGAAGCTCTCCTGTTGCGAAGTCGAGGTCGCTCCATTTGAGCGCCAATATTTCACCGCGCCGCATCCCCGTACCGAGCTCCAGCAGAAAAAGCTCATAATATCCCTCTTCCTTTGCCTGATGCAGAAACCGCAGAATCTCATTTTGCGTCAGCACCTGCATCTCCCGCGCTTTTTTCGGCGGCAGTTTACAGCCGACAGCGGGATTTGTTCGTATCAAGCCCTCCTTCACCGCCCGCTGTAAAGCAGTGCGGCAGTTGGCGTGTATCCCCCTTATCGTTCTGTCCGAAAGTCCCTTTCCGTAGGTTTTTGCGTGCAGTTTTCTTCCGTCTGTCTTTTCCTTTGCGTAGAATTGCTGTAAATCCGACTGTGACAGCCTGTTCAGCGGAATTTTTCCGATTTCGGGAATGATATGATTGTAAATGCGGTTTTCATAGTCGGTTCTTGTGGTAATACGGAGTGTGTGTCGGCAGTAGGTCTGATACCAGAAGTCGATCCAATCCCCGAACGGCATATCCGGCTTGATTTTATCGGAAGAGCGTCCGCACTGATCTTTCAGCGCTTCGAGCTTAGTGGAACATTCTGTTTTTGTTTTCGCCGTTACGCATTTTGTAATAGGCAGGCTTTTCTCATTGTACCCGACAACAATTCTTCCTTCCCACCGACCGTCTTTACGCAGGCGTAATGTGCCCTCACCATTTTTTCTTTTTTTGGCGATTGGTATCATCTCCTTCAAGCATAATCTCATCCATAAAGCTCCCCACGATAGCGGAAGCGTTTCTCTGCATATCGGTGGTCACATGGGTGTAGGTATCAAGCGTAAAGCTGGCGTTGGTATGCCCGAGGATTCCCGACAGGGTTTTCGCATCCACGCCGCCCGCCAGCGCGTGAGTGGCGAAGGTGTGGCGCAGATCGTGGAACCGAATCAGCGGAAGCTCAGCTTGCTTTAACAGTGTTTTTAATCGGTGGTAAGCATAGTCGGGGTGCATCGTTTTTTCGGGCTCATAGATATTCGGGAATATCCATTCGCTGACTGCCGTTTCTTTTCGCTTCCGCAGAAGTTCCGCAGTGCTCGGCGGCAGGACAATCGTGCGCGTTCCCGTCTCGGTTTTGGTTTCGCCGATATTCAATCCGCCGCCTTTCCTTTTAGCAACCGAGCGCCTCACTTTCAGCTTTCCGTTTTCCGCATCGAAGTCCTCCCACTTCAGTCCGCAGATTTCACCCCGCCGCAGTCCTGTGGTCAGCTCGGTGTAGAAGAAATCGTACCACAATTCATCCTGCCTAATGCGTTTCATAAATCTGTCAAGCTGTTCGTCATTGAGTATCTGCTTCGGCGGATAATTGTTTTTGGGAATCGTTGTGCCGACCGTTGGGTTTTTAACAATCAGCCGTAGGCGCACCGCCATATCGAGTGCTTCGTGCAGCATCATATGAATACCGCGCACCATGCTGTCGGCAAGCTCTGTACCGTGCAGCTTGTCCGGTTTCACACGACCTTTCTTTTTGACGGTGTTATAGAATTTTTGAAGTTCCTGCGTGGTCAGCGCCGACAAAGGTCTGTCGCCGAGATACGGTTTTATTTGATTTTTAATCATCGCTTTGTATGAATCAAGAGTGCTCTCGCGAATCGTGAAGATCATATATTCATTGATCCATCGGTCGAGCCATTCCCCGAGCGTCATATTCGAATCCTCGGTGAGGTCGGCATCGCGGTACATCTCGATGCAGTCGTGGAGCTTTACGATTAACTCCTTTTGTGTTCGGGCAAGCACATAGCGGTGAATCGGATCGCCGTTCTTTTTGTGACCGACAACGATGCGGCCTTCCCACCGTCCGTCATCGCGCTTGCGCACCATACCGTCTCCCGACGGTCTTCGTTTTGCCATGGTATCACCTCCTAGCAGGGCTCTCGCCAGCCGAACACACAATACCACATACATGGCGGAATATCCAGCTAAATTTGCGGTAAAATTCGCAACCCCTAAATCAGCGAGGTTAAAATTCGAGCAACCCCTAAATCGCAGTTTTTGTTGCCATCCGTAAAAGCCCTGCAAACCCTTGCGCGGTCGGCGTTGCCGTCCGCTGTTCCCTGCGAGGGGAAAGCAAGGCAACCCCCTCGCTTTCTCCTGCTTATTTTCGTACGGAGCGTAAAACTGCCGTTATACCGCCGATTTTTTGTGTTTGCAGTCAAATTCGGCGAGCTTTTTCAAGGCTGCCTGACGCCGATTTTCTTCGTGCAGCCGTATCAGTTGTTGCTCGTAATACCGCTCTACCGCTTCCGCAATCGGGCGGATTGTATAGCGCAAATTTCCGTTGCGCTTTTCTCCTTTTTGGGTGATGACGGAAGTCGGCTCGGCAGTAATCAACTGCTTTTCAATCAGGCTGTCTACATATTTCTTGACGGTGTTTTTGCTCATGCCGACAGCGTTGCCAATCGTTTTGTAGCTTGGATGGCACTGAAAGGTTTTTCGATTTTCACATCGGAGCAGATACGCATAGACAGCAATCTCACCGCTGCTCAGTCCCAAACAAAATATTTCATTCGGCACGGGGAAATAATCCTTTAGTGCGTCCCGTTTCGGATAGCGGATGTATTTCATTTACCGCCTCCCGTCTTTTCTTCGACCCATGCGCGGAATTTTTCTTTCGGTACGATGAGCCGTGAGCCGATACGCAACGACGGAAATCCTTTCTCGTGCATCAGCTCGTAGCTGCTTGAGATGGAGATACCGAGGAGCTTGGCTACCGTTTCGGCATTAAGGAACAGTGGCAGATCCTCATAAGCGGTGTAAACAGATTCTTTCATTGGTTTTTCCTCCTGTTAAATTCACACGGTTTTTCGCCGTGTTATGTAGAGGACTGCTGTTTTGCAAAACAAAAAGACCCGCACTCAATCCCGATGCGTAGTTGCATCGGTGATTATGTAAGTGCGAGTCTGAAACTCAAAACAGAAATATGTGTATTCAATTGTCGGTTGCTTTCTTTACTTGCAGTATAACATACCGGAAAAATTTTGTCAAGTTTTTCACTTTCGCAGTGTATATTCCGGCGCTTTTGCGGGAATACTGTTTTCTTTGTTTTCTGCGGTGCAGATTTTAACCGTGCTGTGTCGAACTGAAAATCGCAAGGCCAAACCGCAAAATCGGCTCGGCCTTGTTTCTGCAAATTCAATCCTCTGACGGCTTGTACAACACTTCGGTCATGATTCTCGCCGCGAGCTTAAAGCCGCTGATAAACGCTTCGCGCTCATTCATACCGTGCAGTTCCGCCTCGCAGTCTTTGAGCTTTTCAAAGGTTTCTTTTTGCTGAGCCGTAAGCGTCGGTATCAAGCTGTCCTGATGCCGAATAACATAGCTCAACACTTCGCTGTAAGCACTCCCGCGCTTAAAACTGTGTTCGTGAGGAACGATGTTGCCGTAATATAAATCTTCAAGTGTTGTCATGCGCATTGCACCTCACATAAGAAGAGGACGACATGTCATCGGTCATACCCGACACCGTGTCGCCCTCATTTATCATTTTCTCTGCCGCAATCAGCGCGTGCTTGACAAGCAGCATTTCAAGCCAAGTACGCTCGTCGTATTCCGACGGACGCCCATTTTGGAGGAAGTCTTTCATTACTTCTCCCATAATGCCGTACTTTTCTCCCACGCCTTCTCCGCGGTACAATTCTTCTAAACTCATCCGTGCCATATCAGCACCTCCTTTGCAGTACACAACAGTACCACAGAAAGGCGCAGAAGTCCAGCAACATTTTAGATACCATTTCGATACCTGTTAATCATTTCTTTTTCATATGCATCAAGAAACATTGTAAATTTTAAATAACGTGAGCTGAAAAAATCTTTTTGTTCTTCTAGTGTATCTCCCTCAATCGCTCTTTTTTCTAGTTTCCTGACTGTAATTATGGGAACACCTTTTTCAATCATATCAGTTCCTAGAAGTGTTTTGGCTCCGACTTCAAAATATCTAATAATCTTGCTTAAATCTAAGGGTTCTGTTCTCGAAATGCCTTTTATTTCAAAAGCACGATTTATTAATGTTTCAAATAAGCTTAAAATGCGCGGGAGTTGATACTCGATAGTATCTTTAACATCTCTAAAAACAGTTCTGTATGTATCATTAACAAACTTGCTCTCCGAATTCTCATTATCTAATGAGTGTTCCTGCGGTCTATCAAATTTGTATTTTAAAACGCCTAAGTAACCATCCTCTGCATATTTTTTCGAGAAAAATTTTATTCCAAGAATTTGTGTGTCTTTAATTTCACCTACTTTAGCCCAAATTTCGAGAATTGCATCAAAATAGCCGTCGTTTATAAACTGCATTATATTTGCTTTTTCGATACCATTAAATCTTCCAACGCTAGAACATATTTCTCTTAATATCTTCTCTTGTTTGACACGCTCAATCAATCTATTTTGAGAAAAAACTTTATCAGGGAGAAGGTCTCGATCTAATTCGATGCGTTTTTTTCTTTCAAGATTTGTCGAAGATAAATGCTCGTTTTCAACATTCTCTAAATCAACATCGCCTAACAACACTTCATCACTAAATAGTTTAAAATCCAAACTTATATGTTCGCTAGACTCGATTTTTAAGCATTCTCGATTTAAATAAACAATATTACCAACAAAATGTCGCAAATACCTGCCGGCGCGCCCATTAATGTTTAGTAGTAGGAAGCGTTTTCCTGCATCGTTTTCGCCAGAAGGGTTGTGATATACTATAACTGTTTTTGCATTAGTATTAACACCCTCTACTATCGTAGATGTACAAAACAGTAATGGCATTTGTTTTTGATTAAACAAAGACATTATTTCTCTTTGAAAATATTTAGGAAACTTTCCATTGTGTATCCCGATACCGCGCTTTAATGCATATATAAAGTCCCATGTTTCAATAGAGTTTTTTCCTCTACCATATTTACAGTTAAAATTACGTGACACATGATCAACAAACATATTAATTAATTTGTTGTCATCTATCGGTAGTTTTTCGCAATATTTTCTAGCATGCTTTTCTGTGTGACTAGGATATAAACAGTATACTATAGCAGGATTTTGTTTGGTGACATTTAATTTTTTCACAACAAAATGCAATTTGTTAAATTTATCTTTTTCAGTTGTTTTTATTACTTGGTTTTCAATGGGAGACTGTATTCTAAAAGTTTGACTATGAAAATCAATTTTATTTTTTAATGTTGGTTCGAAATGAGCTTCCATCGTTCCGATAGTATATTGCGAAAGCATATTTTTAAAGCCGGACTTTAATTTGTCAATTTTAATAAATGGTCCGCTAATATAGCATGCATTTGATTTTTCCAAAAGATAGTAAAGCGCCAATCTAAACGCACATGCTCTGTGGTTGGAAGCCCTTACACTTTGATATGGGTTATCATTCATTGTAATACTACTAGGAGAATCATCATCGCCCTCAACCGTAATGTCCTCATCAATTTTATATATCTCATCATAAAAGAAAAAATCAACATCTATATCCGGGAATATTGCTAACAACCGCAACACTCTTTCTGGTGTCAAAACGAAAATATTCTTTTCTGAAATCTGCAAATCGCGATAAATCGAATTATATATATGGTAAGATATTTTTGAATCTCTTAGAAATAAATTTAAATCTTCGGTAACTTCCATTAACAACGCAACGGTTGGTAAAACAATTACTATATTGTTGTATTTTTTATAATTATTATATATGATTTGTTTTAATAAAAACGTTTTACCAAAAGATGTAGGTGCGCTTAAAAACAATTTTTGATTATTACTTTCAAAAGCATCTAATACATCTTTCTGTAAACGGTCCAAAACAAATCCTGTATCCGTACTATAATAATTTAAAATAGCCTTATCTTTAACTCCTGATAAATCATCATCAATAAAGTTTTCATTTTCAAATCCGTTCAATCTATTATATCCGAATGTTCGCATTTTGACGCAAGCATTATAAATTATATAGTCAATTCGCTTTTTATCTTCTTCTGAACATTGGTAATTGCTCTTATACTCAGACAAATAGCAAATCAAATTCTTCATTTGGATTATAGTATTCTCATCATACTCGCCTTTATTACTGAGCGACAAAAGTTGTTTTGCTAATAACTTTATATCTTTCATCTCTTTGTTCTTACTCCTAAAAACTCACTTCTAATTTTGCCTATGTTTTGAACAGGGAAAACTAACAAAAGCACTTCAATGTTCAGTCCAGCATCATTAGCGATATTAAAATCATCAAAGGAATCTTTAACTTTGGTCTTTATTATTTCTAACAATGTTTTTTCGCCCGAATAACTCTTTTCATCAGCAATAATAAGACACGGTACCCTTATTGTGATATTTTCTTCTTTGAAATAGGTAACTATTTTAGAATGTAATAGCGGTTTATCAGCAGAATGCTCTAAAATTAAGTCATTTAGATCATCAATTATCTTTAACAGATTTTTTGATCGACAACTTACAGCCTTCATTATATCTGCCAATATCATCATTGCACTTGAAAAATAGTGTTCTAAGATACTTTTATTGATATCCTTTTTTATATCATCTAGACAATATTTCCAGCTTCCCGTTTTCACTTGCCCAACCCACATATATTTCTTATCATCTTCACAAGAAAACAGCAACCCATCATATCCTCTAACTTCATGTCCGGAACGTTTATCATCTGCGCCTTTTCTAGGGTATCTTTCCAAATACTTAACTCTTGAATATAGCATTTCCATATTGGGGAAAAAGCACTTCAGAAAACTATCAAGAGCTAATTCCCCAAATAACCCATCACATTCTTTTTCCGTTTTAGGTACACGCATCTCATATGCCGCCCTTGATGCTTTTCTGAGATCTTTAAATCTTCCTTTTATATAATCTTTTTCAATCTCTTCTTTTTCGAATGCATAAAAAATAATACTATCGAACAACAAATCAGCGAACTGTTTTTCAAAATCTGTTGTTATGCTTTGACGATAAGGATGAACATCAAAGTTCTCATTGTACGGAGTATATTTTACAACGAGCCCTTCCAATTCACTACCAATCATATTTTGAAAAATTTCATTTGCATTCATATTTGACCAACCTTCATAATACTGATTATGTTTGCATTTATATACTAATTAAATCAAAACGCCGTTGCTATGGTCTATATCATGCTGAATGATTTGTACCGTCCAGTTGGTATAGGTCTTGATGCGGGTTTGTAGTTCCAAGGTTTGATACTTGACCTTTATAGATTTATAACGTTTGCATGGACGTGGGCCGCCGAGAAGAGAAAGACGACTTTCCTCGGCGTTATACGCACCATTCTTTTTAATGTTAATGATTTCGGAATTGAGCATCACCGTGTATGTAGGAACTCGTCCGCTCTTGTCAAGAAATGCGATGATACGCTTCTTAACGCCGATCATATTCGCCGCCATACCGACACAGCGATCCTTGTGGGCAAGCAATGTATCAAGCAAATCCTTTACCGCTTGCCAATCCTCTTTCGTAGCATCCACCGACTTTCCTGCAAGGGATATCGGATCATGCATTAATTGTTTACCATAATTATAAATCCTAAATACTTGTTGCGAGACTTTTTACATGAACCAAAACAACAGATTTAAGGCAAATAAACATATCCACCATTAGGACAATCAATACTTTTCCGGATATGAACAATATTCATACCTTCATTTTGTCTGATATTTCGAATCGCACGTGTCCAGTCTCTATTTCCTGTACAAATGATAGAAAGGAATGTGACGTCAAATCCTTTACCTGGATTGCGAGAAAACAACTTAATCAGTCTGTTACGGGCACCTTTTTCACGTAAAACCTCTGCAATCAGTTCGGTATCCAAATCTTGAAAATATGCTTTTTTACCTTCGTTACACGGCTCGCATAATGTCCATAAATTTGATTCGGAATTATCTCCACCGAATTCGACCGGAATTTTATGATCTACATGCAATTTAACACCGTCTGATGCTTTCGCTCCGCAACGCTGACAAATGCTGTTGTCACGCATCAAAATTCTATATCTTAACTTCGGAGATATAGTTGCCCTGACATTACCGGTTCCGGAAGGTTCCCCAGAATGAAGAATATATCCGTTTCTTGTAGTCTCTAAATCGTATCCTTCTTGACGTAATAAGCGCAAAGATCTGGCCCAGTCCGAAATCACTGCGATATCTCTCAGCGTCTCACGATCTACTTCTTCTCCTATATGTTCTAACAAGTAATCCAACATTCTTTTCTTTGCGCCTGCCATAATTACCTCCTACATCAACTCAAACAATTTTGCTGCTATGCTTTTTATAATCGGAACACATACTGTATTTCCGCATTGCTTATATGCGCTTTTCAGAGAAACTCCTTTGAATGTATATTTCTTGGGATATCCCTGAAAAGCCAGGCACTCCATCGGCGTCAGCATACGAATGCCGAAATCATCACGGATGATCGGCACTCGGTCATGATATGTTCCCATGTTGGCTTTAAGTGTAGGACATATCTCCCATTTGCGTGTTGCGATACCGCTGTCATCGATTCTGTAAATTCCCGTCTTATCGACGATTTTTGTATTGAGCGCTTTAAAATATCGGCTTTCAGAGCCGTAATAATAAATATCATCGTGCTTTATACTTCGATCGATAACATCGTCAATTGTTGCTTCTAACGGAGCATATTGGGGGAATGAAAACTTATCACAATCCTCGATATCACGGAAAGCAACAATAAAAATACGGGCACGATTTTGCGGGATGTTCACATCGGTTGCATTGATTACTTTGTATTTTACGGAATAACCAAATTGTGCAAGAGCGTTGTAAATAACCAAAAATGTTTTCCCGTTGTCATGTTCCATAAGATTTTTAACATTCTCCAGAAAAACCACTTTCGGTCGCTTAACATCAATAAAACGTGCAATTTCAAAAAACAAATTGCCGCGTGGATCATTGAAGCCGCGTCGATAGCCCATTACGGAAAACGGCTGGCACGGAAATCCTGCAACAAGTACGTCAATATCTGACAGTGCGCACGGATTGATATTTCGAACATCGTCCTCGATAAGAATAGTGCTCGGAAAGTTGTTTCGGTAGGTCTTGCATGCCGCAGCATCAAAATCGTTAGCCCACGCAATCTCAAATCCTGCTTGCTCAAACCCTAAATCTATACCGCCGATTCCAGAAAATAAACTTCCGACCTTGACCTTGTCCATTACTTAATGAACCTCACTTGCAAGTTCAGTTTAAGATAATATTTTCCGTTATCTTTATAGATAGATCCGAATCCATGACGGCTTGTACTTCCCGTCTCAAATTTTGTATTGTTCAAAAGATAATTTTCAAACTCATTGCGGTTAAACAAATGGTAGCATAAAACCTCACCGTCTTCTCTAACAATTATGTATCCTCCCGTAGCATCGGCAGTGCCATCCCAGGTCTTGGATGGTAGCATACCAAGCGCACACTCCGTCAATAACTTTTTAAACTTATAGCTGTAGAACGGATGTCCGGCCGAAAGGTTATAATTTAAGGGATTGGTTGCAGTTAAATGAGAAATTGCATCTTTTACTGTTGTGATCCCCAACGAGAAAAAAGCCTTAAGCATTTCAGCACAAATTTCCGGTAAGTTACCGTCAAGCAACAATAAATTGTTCTCAAATGTGCTATTTTCCATGCAAAAATATGAAATATCACATTTGTTTGCATTTAAAACGGCAAAACGATTCTTGAACAACTTAGAGCAAGAGTTGAAATCTTTCATTATTGAATCTTTCATTATTGAATCTGTCATCGGTCCTGTAACTTCATAAATAAAGTTAGTCGTTTTTCCTGCATTGATTAACGTGGAAGGATTTCCGAGTCTGGACTTAATGCTGAACCCTTGCACAATATCGATACCGGTGTTTATATCATGAACTTTGGTTCTGATATCGGATTTGTCCGTAGATTTTGCTTTTAGACTGTATACACGAATATTATTCAAAAAAGTCTCGGTTGCAATAACAGAGAAAGACGGAGACTTAGCAGCAATAATTTCACTATAGAGTTCATCGGCAGCTTTTTCAAAATCTCCAAAAGGCAAAGAAATCAGTACAATGTTTGTATCACTGTCTACAACAGAAACACGGCCCCTGTTACTGTCAACATGAAACTCCAGTTGCTGTCCGTTTTCGTTTCTGATTATATTGAGTATATTATAAAATGTTCCGTTGATTTTGTTTAAATCGGCATCTGCCGCAAAAAGCTTACCTGTGGCCAGCAGACGGAGGAAAACATATATTTCACTCCATTCACCTTTATTTCCTGTCAGTGGCATTATCAAGCACCTCCTTGATTTTCTCGGCAATCGCTTCTATTACATTAACGGTAACGCTGTTGCCGAATTGTTTATACAGGTGTACATCGGCAAGCGGAAGCTTGAAGGTATCGGGGAAGCCTTGCAATCTTGCCCATTCACGAGGAGTCATTTTGCGTATACCTTCTCTGTTTACTTCACCCTTGATGTGGGTAGTAGGTGTTAAATTTGTTTGGCGGTTATCGACTATCAGATTTCTTTCTCTGCCCATTCCTCCACACACAATAGCACCTGCGATATCTTCCATCCCTCTCACTTCATATCCGAAGCCGTTCCCTTTGGCTTCATGTCTGGCTTTATGTCGGCGAAGCGTCTCCAAGTATACATCGCTGAGGTAATATTTTGCGGGAACAGGATTTTCTTCAATAATATCTTTAATTCTTTTGGTATCATCGTTTCCTTGGGGAAACTCGAATTTTTCAGGTGCAATATCATTTCTAAATGCCACAATATAGATTCTTTCTCTGTTTTGAGGCACACCAAAATTTTTACTGTTAAGTGTTGTATCATTATTCGTAAACACCGTATATCCGAGGTCGGTGAAAGTTCTTTTGATGATTTGCAGAGTTCTTCCTCTGTCATGGATCACAAGTCCTTTTACATTCTCGCAGAATATTACACTCGGATGATGATGTTCACAAATTCTTGCCACATCCAAGAATAGAGTTCCTCTACATAAACCTTTATAATTGTCGTCAAAGCCTTGTCTTTTTCCCGCCAAGCTGAATGCCTGACATGGAAATCCTGCTAAGCATATATCAAATTTGGGAACATCGCTTTCATCTATCTTCGTTATATCGCCGGCTATTTCAAAATCATCTTCAAAGTTTGCTCTGTATGTCTTTTGAGCATATTCATCCCATTCGCTGACAAATACTGTTTCTATCTGATTTTTAAAAGCTCTTTCGAATCCTAAACGAATTCCACCAATACCCGCAAACAGGTCGATCGATCTGAATACTTTCATTTTAGCTGTTACCGCCCTTTCGATTATATCAGCACATTCTTTAGTTTTCTTTTTGATATCATTACCCCAGAAGCGTAACACAGTCCAGCCTTCATTTTCAAGTGTTTGAGTTACTTCGATATCTCTTTGCATATTGCGTTCGATCTTAGGTATCCAAAATTCTCGACGAGATTGAATTTCGTTCTTTTTGTTTTCCCAATCATAACCGTGCCAGAATTCGCTGTCGCAGAAAACTGCGACTTTTTTACCTACAAATACGATATCGGGTTTGCCTATGATTTTCTTGTAATTTTTCCTATAGCGCAATCCGCGAGACCATAATTCTTTGCGAAGCAACCGTTCTATTTCGGAATCCTTATTCTTCACAGCTTTCATGTTTTTGCGCCGCTGTTCGGGGGTATGATTATCCATGATGTGCTACTCCTTTTTTGCAACCACAATTATATCCAACCGTTTCAAAAAGTCCAGAGAAAACCTCAGATTTTTGCGAAATAATCTTCATCAATTTCGTAGTCTTTAATCTCATGAACTCCGATACCGAATTCGGCAAGTTTAGTGATGAATTCTTCGCCATCAATCAAATCGATTGTTGCTTTCCGGGAGCTGCAGCTTCCTCTATAGCTGCTTTAGAAAAAGAGCCTGTCGATATAAATACGCCTTTTTCAATATTGGTAGTTAGTGATCCACGAAAATCTCGTATATCACCGGCGCCGACCACTCCGTGATAACGCTTGCATTGAAAAGCTATATTAAAGCTGAAAATACCATTGATTTTCAATTTGCCGGTACCGTCAATTCCGCCGTCGCCCGACTTTTTCGTAACTTCAACCTGTGTAAACCCACATTCGCGAAGTAACCTTTGAGTCAATCGTTCAAATCCATACGGATCCATATTTTGAATTACATCTTGCAGTTTCCTTCTCCAAGATCTTACTTCTTCAGGAATCTCTACACCTGCGTTTTCCATTTGCACCTCTGCAGGCACATTTTTAGTTTGAGACGGCTTTTTGCAATTCTTCTCTATGTAGTCTCCATCGACAGTTTCCACGGATGCAAAAGCAGCAGTAATAGCCCAAACACTTCTTGCACTGTTTTCTATCGCACCATGATTCTTCAAAAGTGTTCTTGCCCACGCACACCTATAATTCACTTCGGACATACTACTGCTGTTAAGATGCGGAACATCCAAAACGTCATCCGGAAGATTCATTAACTGCGCGACCTTATCGTTGATTTCTGTATTCTTTCCGGATCCCCCGAGTTCCTTCAATGCAATAAAAGTATTTTCAATCAACTGAGCATAGGTCGGTATAACAATATTGTTTTTCATATTCAAACTCCTATCACTTTTCATTTACTATCTCAACTATATCGTCCATAGTACACTCAAGCGCGGTACAGATCTTTACGAGGACGTCGCTGGAGACTACTGCGCCGTCTTTGCCCATCTTGGTGATGGTGGCTATGCTGATGCCGGCTTTTTCGGCAAGTTCTTTCTTTTTCATATCACGGTCGATTAAAAGCTTGAATAATTTTTTATAGCTTGCGGCCATTGTATTACACCTCATAAACAGTTATAGTTAGTACATTGTATCATCGGAAATCATTATACCACACTCCACACCAAATATCAACAACTTTCGGCAGATAAATACTGCGATTTCAGCATTTATCAACTTTTTATTGCAAATTTTCTATTCCCTCTTTGCTTTTCCGTAATCCCTTTTTCTTTGTCTACTGCGGTGCAAATTTTGACTGCAATTATTCTTATAAATACAGATGCTTGAGTTGCCGCATAAACAAAAATCGCTCCCAAGAATTAATCTTGGGAGCAATTTTTCACACAGTGTTTATTTATCAATCTTCTTCATTCCGGCGGCGTTCTTCTTCGGCTTCCTCCTCTTCTCGGCGATACTCACTGTCGTCCCAGTTATACACATATTCGCCTTGGTCGATGCTGAAACCGTCTCTTTCGATATTTTCATATTCGCCGGAATCATAGTTGAAACAATACTTCGACATACGATCCTCCCATTTACAGCTTGATGATCTCGTAATCCGTGCGTGTGCCCTTTATGCGATCTGCGCGAAACAGCTGGCTGTTTGTTTTCCAATGCGGGAATTTATCCGCTTTTTCTGCATTGGTATCACGATGGCAAATGACGATATTTCCTGCAACATCACTGCCGCCGAGCGACAGCGGACGGATGTGGTCAAGTGTCGGATGATAGGCGCTGTGCGGATCTCCACAGGCGGACTTCCGCATTTCGCGACCGGCATAGTCGAAAACGGTTTCACGGTTCCCGAAAACCTTGTTCCATACTTTGACCGTTTTGTACTTTGACATTTTGATGCCTCCTTTATAAGTGATATACACATTATCGCACATAAAAGAGGAGCGCACTATGAACCGTCGGTTCAAAAAACAGCATCCCTGTGGGCCTGTTCACCCGTAGGGACGCTGTTTTTTTTAAAGACTCTCGGCAATTTTTTGAAACAGCAAAAGTCTTTTGGCCGACGGCGTTCTTTGGCCGGAGCAATAATAGGCGACCGAGCGGGGCGTAACACCTAAACGCGTCGCCCACTCTTCCTGCGAAAGACCCGATTTGTCCACTATGCTCCGAAAATAGTCTGCCATCTCATAATCGATTTTCCGATTACTCATATTCGCAAACCTCCTTTGCATAGACAACGCAATGCTCCGAAGGTTTTTTAAATATGTAATATCAGTATAGCCTATTTCCTGAAAAAATCAATAGGGAAAAATCAATTTGCAGGAATATCGCTTTTCGATAATTCTGTAAAGTTGTGTATAATCTACTCGCGGCGTATACGGCGGATCGTTAAGCAGTTTATACTTGATTATACTGCCGAATGCACTGTCGAGTGAGGAAAAGCCCAGATATTCGTTGATCCTGTCCATAAAAAGCGCATTACAATACTGTATTTCATCGGAAGTCAGTTTCTTTATATCATAAATGTATTGATCGTTTTCCGAATAAACGCCGCTGTTTTGTTCACCTTTCGTTGCCTCATAATAATTGTGGTTTGGCTCAAAAAGACTTTCGTTGGGGAGCAACGTCAGCTCCGTCAAAGGCACACACGACAACCCGGATTTCATTCCTGCATATCTGAATTTATAGAACGGATTGATGAGCACTATCATTCTCTTAGCCGAAATCGGAAACATCATGAAGTTTTCACTGAAATGTGTGAGCGAATTTATTAAACTTGCAATTACATCTTTTTCTTCATCGTTTGTCGTGCAGTTTAATATGTCTGTCAGCCACGAGAGCTTTTTATCATTATGTCTTGTGATGCCGTCCCAGCCTTTTTCGTTTTCCGATGTCATACCGATATCGGTAATGACAAATTCACCCCCGCTTTCCGGCGCATCCCAGAAGGCAATATATCCGCTGTTAACAATGCTTGCCCAACGGTATGCCGGATAGGTTTTATTGGAATTTTGCAGAATAGATGCAGGTGTACCGTCGGAATCCAAAACAGTATTAACGGTCCGCATCCAATATTCATACGGCGTTTCGCCTTCGATACGGCGTTCTTCAAAGTCGGGAGCAAAAGAATTCTTCATTTGCCGTTCCGTTTTCAGCCATTCTTCATTTTGCATAGTCCGCAATTCTGAAACAAGCAGAAATTTTTTGACCTGTAATAGCTGCATACGGTTCAGAGAAACCGTATGGTCGGCTTTTAGCAGTATATTGGCAAGCAGGTTGCCGAATTGCGATTCGACTTTTGTATTCAGTGCTCTTTCAGTGTTGAGGTCATAAAGAGCGTTTTGCGCAAAGGCATGCTCGGGGGCAATATTCTCGCGCAGCTCGCCGGTTTTTATGTTGTATGTACAAAGCCTATTACTGAATTTCCGCAAAACCAGCCGCGGAACATAATGACTGGAAAAACTGCCGTTTGGCATAAACTTCCCTCCAAAATGGTTTCATTGATAATATAATACACCATATTTGGTTGCTGCGCAACCGGCGGCTAATAGTCTGCACAAAATTAACTTGAACAGGCTGTCATTCAGAGTTATAATAACCGTATAAAAAGCAATCGCCTCTCGCATAAAGGCGAGAGGCGGGGAGAGCACAGTATTCTGCGGAAATTTCTGTTGACCACATAACAGACCACCTACCGTTTCGGAGCACTCGGAAACAGCGGAGATAAGAGTGCCGAAGAGCGCGGTTTTCCAGGCGGAAAGGGGCGGAAAAAGCTATTTTTAGCGGAAAGTGCCATCACAAATGCATTTGGGAGCAGGATGCCGGGGGTTCGAGTCCCTTCACTCCGACCAAAATTTTGACCGAAAGCGGAAAATAATCTCTGCTTTCGGTCATTTTTATATATTTTTAATTGAGAAGCCGATTTTAAAATTCAAAGCTGCTTTGATATACGTATTTATATAAAAAATGTTAATTCCCGCATTCAATACTTATCTTATTAAATATTGCGAAAATATCATCTATCGACGTATTCTTTTTATCCTCGCCCGCCTTATCAAGTATAATATTGCCCCTGTCCATCATAACAAGGCGCGTGCCGTACTCCACGGCATAGCGCAGATTATGCGTTACCATAACAGCTGTAAGTTTTTTCTGCTTAACCACTTTATCGGTAAGCTCCATAATTATTTCCGCGGTCTTGGGGTCAAGTGCGGCGGTGTGCTCATCAAGGATAAGGAAGTCTATCGGTGTCAGCGTTGCCATAACAAGTGAAACCGCCTGACGTTGACCGCCCGACAGCGAGCCCATTTTCACGTGCAATTTATCCTCAAGTCCGAGACCGAGCGACGAAAGCTGTTCGCGGTAAAAATCATATCGTTTTTTATTGAGCGCAAATGACAAACCGAAGGGCTTTCCTTTATTGTCGGCAAGCGACATATTTTCGAGTATCGTCATATTCGGGCAATTACCCATTGAGGGATTTTGGTACACTCTGCCGATATAGGCATAGCGTTCAAAATCTTTTTTCTTATTCACGCACTTGCCGTTTATAAGAACTTCGCCTGCGTTTACGGGTATGCTTCCGCATATTATATTTAGCATGGAGGTTTTCCCGCTGCCGTTTGATCCTATTACGGAGACGAATTCCCCGTCATTTACGGTAAAATTAAAATCGTCGAAAAGGCACATCTCCGTAACGAGCCCGGGATTATATATTTTTGAAATATGCTTAAGCTCCAACATTTTTCTTCACCGAGCCTTTCTGAAGATTGCCGAGAACAAGTATTGCCAGGAACAAAACAGCCGTTATAAGCTTCAAAAGATTCGCAGGCAAGCCGAGGCTTATTGCAATTTGTATGCAAGCTTTGTAAATTACGCTGCCGAATATTACGGCGGTGGTGCCCTTTATAAAGCTTACGCGCCTGAAAAGCGTTGTTCCTATAATCACCGCTGCGAGGCCGAACACTATCTGACCGGTTCCCATCGTCGCGGAAAACGAGCGCTGCTCCTGACAGGCAACGGCACCCGAAAGAGCCACAAGAGCGTTCGATATTACAAGTCCGATTATTTTTATTGTGCCCTTGTCCTTTGAGAGAGAGGTTACAAGTACGCTGTTATCGCCTACCGCGCGAAGCAAAAAGCCGTTTTTTGTCTTAAAGTAAAGGTCAAGAAGCACCTTGCAGACTATCATCAGAATTGCGGAAACGATAAGTTTTCTTAAAATAAGCGACATCGACCCGAAAACCGACATTGTAGCGGGAGATGTAAATATAGTATCTTTTTCACGCGCGATTGAAAGATTTGAACCGGCTATCTGCAGATTTATTGAAAATAAAGCCGTCATTGTTATAATACCCGAAAGCAGGTCGCGTACCTTCAAACGGACGTGGATAAATCCCGTGACAAATCCGGCAAGAGCTCCGACAAGAAAAGATATTAAAAGAGCGAGATACGGATTTACGCCCTTTACAAGTAAAACAGCCGTTACGGCAGCTCCCAAAGGGAAGCTACCGTCTACGGTGAGATCGGGAAAATCCAATATTTTATATGTAATATATACGCCGAAGGAGAGAAGAGCGTATATAAAGCCTTGAGTTAACGTGCTTATAATAAGATCCAGCATTTTTTTACACTACCTTATTTACATTCTATTGCCTTTGCGGCTACATCCGACGGGACGGTAATTCCCATAGCGCTTGCTGCGTCGGAATTTATATATGTGCTGTACTCGGTCACTGTTTCGTACGGAAGGTCGGAAGCCTTAGCTTCTCCCTTTAAAATTTGAGCGGCAAGCTTGCCTGCCATTTTGCCGAGCTCCACATAATCGATACCGGCAGACGCCACACAGCCTTTTTTAACCTGCTCAATTTCGCTGCCGTATACGGGAATACCTGCGGCATTGGTTTTTTCGAGTATTGACGGAAGAACGCCTACAACATTATTGTCGGTAAGGTTTGTGATGCAATCAACCTTCTTGTTTATAAGAGTATCGGCAGCCTGTGTAACGGACGCCTGATCGGCAACGCCTATGGCTTCGATAGTAAATCCGTAGTTGCCTGCTTTTTCTTTATACTCGGCGATTGCTGATACCGAATTCGGTTCGCTTGTTGTGTAGATGATACCGATTGTTTTTGCATCAGGCTGGAGTTTTCTTATAAGCTCAAGCTGCGGGTCAACGGGAAGCTTATCCGAAACGCCCGTGATGTTGCCTGTTGTAAGACCTGCTTCACCGGGGTCTGTTATGGCGTTGAATACAACCGGAATGTTCTTATCCTCTGCCGCAGCGTAGCAAGCTGTTGCCGAGGGGGTTGCTATGGCGCACATAAGCGCGACGTTTTTGGAAGAGAAGTTATTAGCAATCTGTGTTGCGGTGGCATTGTCAAACGAAGCATTCTGATAATCTATTGTGTAATCCTCACCCTCTGTGAGTCCGGCCTCCTTAAGACCGAGAAGGAAGCCCTCGCGGCAATTATCAAGCGAGGCGTGCTCACCGTACTGACTGATGCCTATTACCGGAACCTTGTCTTTTTTCGCCGTACAGCCTACGAAGAATATTGTTATTACCGCTAAAATTACCGCTACCGTTATTTTTACTTTTTTCATGATGATGACTCCTTAATTTTTAAAATAAATCAGTGTACAATGTTATATTTTAAAAATCGCCATCGTCTTAAATAATATTGCATTCTTTTCTCCTTAATAAGCAAATAAAAAAAGCCTTATCCCATATATGGGACAAGACTTTGAATCCTGCGGTACCACCCAAATTGCCGGAAAAACCGACCGCTCGTTTCTTATACTTACATATAAGCCGCTCTGATAACGGGTACGGAACCCGTCGGCCGCTACTCACAAACGCTTTCGTGCCGCCCTCATAAGTCCATTCGCTGTACTCTCCCCTGCGGTATTTCCACCGACAACCGCTCTCTGCAAGCTTTAAGTAAAGCTACTCTTCTTAATCACAGGTTTTTTAGATGTTGCCACAATGTTATCACGCCGTTCTTTCTTTGTCAAGAAAAAATTACAAATATATTTAAATCGTTATTTAGTGGGCAAAATGTCTTATATCGGTACATATCACGAAAAAATGCTTTGCTTTGCGGAATAATTGAATAAATACAAGGCAAAAATCTTGATTTTAGTGAGACATTGTGCTAAAATGTACGAATAATATCGTCAAGAATACCTGTGATTTAGCAATAATTGGTTATTTGAGACAATAATATAAAAAGACTTCTATGTCTTTTGAAAAAAATACACAAATTAACAGGGGGTCTATCATTTGACCAAGTACATCATCAAGCGCATAGCAATGGGCTTGCTCAGCATTTTCATTGTTGCCACGCTGACGTTTTTCCTTATGAACCTTGTTCCCGGCGGTCCGTTCGTTGCGGAAAAATCCATAAGCAAGGCTGCACAGGAAGCTCTCGCAGCAAAATACGGATTGGACAAGCCTTTATTTGAGCAATATATAACCTATATTACCGATTTTATCAAGGGCGATATGGGCGTAAGCTTACGTCAAAGAGGAAGAACTGTATCGGACATTATTTTTTCTAAATTCCCCGTATCGGCAAAGCTCGCCGGAATAGCTGTTCTCGTCTCTCTTCTTGTAGGCATACCGCTCGGATGTCTTTCGGCATACAACCGAGGTAAATTTGCCGATAACTTTATTATAGTACTCGCGACGTGCGGTATCGCAATACCGAGCTTTATAATCAGCGTAATTTTACTGTATACATTCGGCAGCAAGCTGAATCTATTGCCAACGGTAGGTCTTAACACGCTGTCATCATATATAATGCCGGTGACGGCGCTGTCGGTTTACCCGACGGCATATATAACGCGGCTTATGCGCTCAAGTCTTTTGGACGTTATGGGGCAGGATTATATAAGAACGGCAAAAGCCAAAGGCCTTTCAAACTTCAAAATACTCTTCAAGCATGCTCTCAGAAACGCAATACTCCCCGTAATAACATACGTCGGGCCAATGCTCGCAAGCCTTATGACGGGTTCGTTTATAGTAGAACAGATATTTGCAATACCCGGTCTCGGCCGTGAATTTGTTTCGGCCATAGTCAACCGCGACTACACCATGATAATGGGAACAACAATTGTCCTTGCGACACTTATCATAGTTGCAAACGTCATAGTTGACATACTGTATAAAATAATCGACCCGAGAATCAAACTTAAGTAAGGAGCGGCATCGCCGATGAACAAAAAATTTCCGAGTCTGCATTTGAAGGCAGACGATTTTATACCGGCTACAACGACGGAAAAAGAAAACCTTGTTGTAATGCGAGACAGCGTCAACTTTTGGAAGGACGGCTTCAGACGTCTGCGTAAAAACAAGGTTGCCATGATAAGTCTTGTCTTTATTTTACTGATAGTGGTTTTTGCTTACATTCTTCCCAGCTTTTGGCCGTACAGCTATGAGCAGCAAATAAAATACAGCGAAAACCTCTCCCCGTTTCAGTACAGCGAAACAGAACAGGCGCAAATAGACGCGGGTCAAAAGGTATTTCCTCACATCTGCGGAACGGATAAGCTCGGCAGAGACTTTGCCGTTCGCCTTATGATGGGCACAAGAATAAGCCTTACGGTAGGTCTTGTGTGCGCAGCGCTGGTTCTTATAGTCGGCTCGCTGTTCGGTGCAATAGCCGGTTTTGCCGGCGGTTGGGTCGATAATATAATGATGCGTTTTACCGACATTTTATATACCATTCCCGATATACTTTTAATAATTCTGCTTGCAACCTCCCTAAAGCCGCGACTCGAAGCGCTCTCTGCAAATCCGGGTTTTACTTGGATGCAGAGAATGGGACCTAACCTTATAGCAATATTCCTTGTATTCGTTTTGATATACTGGGTAGGTATGGCAAGAATAACGCGTTCTCAAATACTTGTACTCAAGGAGTCCGAATACGTTACCGCAGCAAGAGCACTCGGTGCAAGCAATTCGCGTATAATCAGAAAGCACCTTTTGACGAACTGCATAGGTACTCTTATAGTAACAACCACGCTTCAGATACCCTCCGCAATATTTACCGAAAGCTATTTGAGTTTCCTCGGACTCGGCGTTACGGCTCCCATGCCGTCGCTCGGTTCTCTTGCCACGGAGGCCGTAAAGGGCATGAACACTTATCCCTATCTGCTGTTTTTACCGGCGTTACTTATAAGCGTTATCATACTTGCCTTTAACCTTCTCGGAGACGGGCTGCGCGACGCGTTCGACCCGAAGCTCAAGAACTAAAGGAGGGTAAATATTTTGAGTGAAAAACTTTTGGAAATAAAAGACGAGAAGCTGTCGTTCTTTACTCCCGCAGGCGAAGTCAAAGCACTTAACGGCGTTTCGTTTTCGATGGATGAAGGCGAGGTTCTCGGAATAGTCGGTGAATCGGGTTCGGGAAAATCCGTCACGGCATATTCAATAATGGGGCTTACCGCCTACCCGGGCAAGCTTATAGGCGGAACAATCAGATTTAACGGTCACGAAATTGAAAAGATGACCGATAAGGATTTCAGAAAGATAAGAGGGAACGAGGTTTCCATAATATTTCAGGACCCTATGACGAGCCTTAATCCCGTTTACACAATAGGCAACCAGATAACAGAGGTTATAAGGCTGCACACGGATAAAGACAAAAAACAGGCATATGAGCGCGCTAAGGAGCTTTTGGAGCTTGTAGGCATTAACGAGCCTACCAAGCGACTTAAACAGTATCCGCACGAGCTTTCGGGCGGTATGCGCCAGAGAGTTATGATTGCCATAGCTCTTGCCTGCGAGCCGAAGCTTTTAATAGCCGACGAACCTACAACGGCTCTTGACGTCACAATTCAGGCGCAGATACTTGACCTTATGCAGGATCTGCGTAAAAAGCTCGGAATGAGCATAATTATGATAACTCACGACCTTGGCGTTGTCGCGAGTATGTGCGAAAAAATTGCAGTTATGTATGCGGGTCATATAGTTGAATACGGCACGGCAGACGAGATATTTTATGAGCCGAAGCACGAATACACAAAGGGTCTTATAAAATCCATTCCGAAGCTGAATGTCGAAAGTAAGGAAAGGCTTGTACCGATTGAAGGGCAGCCGGTCGATCTTCTCAACCCGCCGGCAGGGTGTCCGTTTGCACCGAGATGTTCAAAATGCATGAAGATATGCTTAAAGCAAATGCCGCCGAAAACGGTTTTAAGCGACACACATTACAGCCATTGCTGGCTGCTTCAAAAAGAAGAATTTGAGGAAGGAGAGAAAGACTGTGAGTGACGATAAAAAGCTCATAGAAGTACAGCACTTGCAGCAGTACTTTCCTGCCGGAGGCAGAGGCAAAAAGAAAAAATACGTTCAGGCGGTAGACGATGTTTCGTTTTATATAAAAAAAGGCGAAACTCTCGGGCTCGTCGGCGAATCCGGCTGCGGTAAAACCACAGTAGGGCGCACTCTTTTAAGGCTTTACGAGCCCACAGACGGAACAATAATATATGACGGAGACGTCATATTTGACAAAAAGAAAAAAATCGCGGTGAATATGCTCCCCTATCGAAGAAAGATGCAGATGGTATTTCAGGACCCGTATGCGAGTCTTGACCCGCGTATGACGATAGGAGATATTGTCGGCGAAGCTATTGATATTCATCATCTTGCCGCCAACAAAAAGGAAAGACGCGACAAAATCATATCGCTTCTTGAAACCGTCGGCCTTAACAGCGAGCACGCCAACCGCTATCCGCACGAGTTTTCGGGCGGTCAGAGGCAGCGCGTCGGCATAGCGAGAGCTCTTGCGGTAAATCCGGAATTTATCGTATGCGACGAGCCTGTATCGGCTCTTGACGTTTCAATCCAGGCACAAGTCGTCAATATGTTTGAGGATTTGCAGAACGAGCTCGGTCTCACCTACCTTTTCATAGCGCACGATTTAAGCGTCGTAAGACATATTTCAAACCGTATAGGCGTAATGTATCTCGGTAAGCTCGTTGAGCTCGCCGACAGCTACGAGCTTATAACACACAGCGCGCATCCATACACTAAGAGCCTTATTTCGGCTATACCGGAGGCGGATCCGATAATTGCACGCTCCTCTAACAGAATTCCTCTTGAGGGCGATGTTCCGAGTCCGCTGAATCCCCCGAGCGGATGCCGTTTCAGGACCCGCTGCCCGTATGCCGACGGCCTTTGCGCCGAAAAATGCCCGGAGCTTCGCGAAATCTCGGCAGGCCATTTTGCAGCTTGCCATCACCTTGACAAGGTAAAATAGTTGTTTATTGTGCATCTGGAGCACAATGGATATATTTTTAAGCAGCGCGAGTTGCTATAAGAAGGAGATGTATTTAATGAAAACCAAAAGACTTATTGCTGCGATACTCGCAGTTGTCATGTGTCTGTCGGCAATGGCACTCCTGAGTTCATGCGGTAACAGCAAAAAGGACGACGCCGGTATAACGGTTCAGATAGGACCTAACCCCGAAACGCTCGATCCCGCTCTTAACAGTGCTGTTGACGGCGGCAATATGCTCATCACGCTCTATGAGACACTTCTCATAATTGATGAGGACAACAAGGTTCAGCCCGGTCAGGCTGAAAAGTACACTGTAAGCGAAGACGGTCTTACTTGGACTTTCACAATGCGTGACGGTCTTAAATGGTCTGACGGCACCGAGCTTAACGCCAAGGACTTTGAGTATACCTTTAAGCGCCTTACAAACACAGAGCTTGCCGCTCCCTATGCCGAGACTGTTATCGGTATGGTTGAGGGCTATCAGGACGCTATCGGCAATCCGGATGAAGACGGTAAGCCCACCACTACTCCCGATCCCGACAAGCTCAACGTTGTAGCAAGCGAGGACGGCAAAACTCTTACAGTCAAGCTTGCTAACCCCTGCTCTTACTTTGACAAAATCGTTGCATTCGGCACTATGAGCCCCGTACAGAAGGCTACCGTTGAAGCTAACGGTGACTCTTGGGCTACAAAACCCGATACTTATGTCTGCAACGGTCCGTACATGATTACCGAATGGACTCCCGGTGAGCGCATTGTATGCAAAAAGAACCCGAACTACAAAGGTGGTTGGGATTCAAAGCGCATAGTTAACAACAAGCTCACATTCTTGCTTCTCGAAAACTCAAGTGCTTCCTTCACCGCATACAACAGCGGCGAGGCTCAGCTCATTAAGGATGTTCCCACCGAGGAAATCCCGACTCTCAAGAAGGCTGCTGACGGCGGAGATTTCTATGTTGACACCATTCTCGGCACCTACTATCTCAGCATGAACCTTAACAAGGCTCCCTTCAACAACAAGAATGTCCGCAAGGCTCTCAACCTTGCAATTGACCGCGACTACATTGCAAACACCATAATGCAGGGCACATACTCCCCCGCCTATAACTTTGCAGGTCCCGGCGTTGTTGATAACGAGGGTATGTTCTTCGATAACGCAGTTAAGGAAAACGGCGGAGAGACCTATATCAGCAAGGATTATCAGGCTAATCTCGAGGAGGCTAAAAAGGCTCTCGCAGAGGCAGGATATCCCGACGGTAAGGACTTCCCGACCATCACCTACTCAACAAACGATGCAGGTTACCACAAGGCTGTTGCAGAGTATCTCCAGAGTGCTTATGCTCAGCTCGGTATCACTATGAAGATAGACATTGTTGAATGGTCTTCACTCACTCCTCAGCGTCGTGCAGGCAATTACGATATGGCTCGCAACGGCTGGGTAATGGACTATAATGACGCCTCAAATATGCTTGAGCTCTTCGTTTCTACCAACGGCAACAACGACGGTAAATACAACAGCTCTGCTTTTGACGCTGACATTGCTAACTCTAAGGTTGCAGACTCCGCAGCTCACTTTGCAGCTCTCCACGCGGCTGAAAAGACCATGATGGAAGATTACGCCTGCATCCCCGTTGCTTATTACAATGACTTCTGGCTCCAGAAGCCCGAGCTTAAGGGCGTATGGCACAGCCCGTACGGCTATTGGTACTTCCAGTATGCTACCCTTGAGAAGTAATTTCTCTTAAGACACTAAGCACAAAAACAGATCGCCCGTATCGTTTAAGGTACGGGCGGTTTTTATATGCTTGAAAAGATAATAGCCGTATGTTAAAATCATTTTGTACCGAAAAGGCATAATTTTTTCAGATAGGAATGAATAAGATGAGTGTTATTGACAGATTTTTAAGATACGTCGAATTCGAAACGACCTCAAACGAAAACAGCGAGAGCATACCGTCAACGGAAAAACAAACAGTTCTTGCGGATTACCTTGTAAAAGAGCTGAAAAGCATAGGTGTAAGTGACGCTTACCGTGATAAATACGGTTATGTTTACGGACATATACCTGCGACAAAAGGATTTGAGAAGCTTCCCAAAATCGGATTGATTTCTCATATGGACACATCCCCCGATGTCAGCGGAAAAGACGTCAAAGCAAAAATAATAAAATTTGACGGCACAAATGCGCCGATGATAGATGCCAAGTATTCGGGAGAGGATATTATAGTTACCGACCGAACAACGCTCCTCGGCGCGGATGACAAGGCCGGTGTTGCCGAAATAATCGAGGCGTGCCGCGAAATTTGCGATGACGCAGAGCTTTGCCACGGCAAAATTTCAATTTGTTTTACACCCGATGAAGAAATAGGCAGAGGTGCCGACGAGTTTGATTTTGAAACTTTCGACGCGGATTTTGCATATACCGTTGACGGCGGAGAGCTTGGCGGAATAGAATATGAAAACTTCAACGCGGCAGGTGCAAAAATAACTTTCAACGGAGTCAACACGCATCCCGGCACGGCTAAAAACAAGATGAAAAACGCTGTTTTGTATCTTGCTGAATTTATAAATATGCTTCCTGCCGCCGAAACTCCCGCGCACACCGAAAATCGCGAGGGATTTTATCACGTTTCATCGGTTAACGGCAACGAGAGCAAGGCAACTCTTCATATGATAATCAGAGATCACAACAAGCAAAGCTTTGCAAAGCGCAAGGAATTTATTACCGTACTTGTTGAATTTTTCAACCGCAAATACGGAGAAAACACGGTTTCGGCTGAAATTAAAGACAGCTATTACAATATGCTTGATGTCATTAAAGAGCATATAGACATAGTAGAACGAGCAAAAAAAGCAATGCGTAAAGCCGGTGTGGAGCCGCAAATTACACCGATACGCGGCGGAACCGACGGTGCAAGGCTTTCGTTTGAGGGTCTGCCCTGCCCCAACCTTTCAACCGGTGGAATGAACTTCCACAGTATTTATGAAGCAATACCTGTAAATGCTATGCTCAAGATGGTTGAGGTCATTAAAAACTTAGTAAGCGAATAATTGAATAAAGAAAAAGTCCCGTGAAGTTTACTCTCCTTCACGGGACTGCTTTTATGTATTATTTTTATAGCTGCGGTATTCTCTTTCTATCCAAGCCATTAACAGATTAACTATCCGCCTTTGCTCGTCATAAGACAATTCTCTACCCTTTTCTACATGATACCACTTATTTAAACACCCTCGACAGCAGCAGGCGCAGGCATGCTGAGCCTTAAACACGGGGTGACCGCGCATCGGCGTTTGCTTGCCGTCGTTCGGTATAACCGCCGGTGCAAGACGTTTCTTTATAAAATCCTCCGCATGGCTTTTTACGGTATCCAAGCCTTTTTTGTCGATATAATTTATGTCCTCGTCGGACAGATGAAATTTAGCTCTGAAAGCAGATTTTTGAAGCCTTGAGAGTGCTTCGTCAACAGTCAACCGAAAACTCCTCTTTTCAGTAAAAATCAAGATAAGCATACACCATTTTGACTGCTTTTGCAATGACTCGTTTTTTGCTCAACAGCAGAACACTATCTTGACAGCTTCACTTTTTTCATCATAACAGCCGAATACACAAATACAACGGCTTCTGTGATGGGCATTGCCCACCAAACTGCATTTCCGCCGAAAGCAACAGGCAATAAAAGTATCAGAGCACCACTTATTACAATACCTCTTGCAACGGATGCGATAAGTGATATCTTGGCTCTCATAATAGCCTGGAAATAGTACGTTGAATAGATATTGAACGGCAGCAGTACAAATGAAATCGCATAAATTCTGATTATTCCGGGAGCTATTGACAGCACCTCGGGAGTGGGCGTCATAAACAGCTTTATAAACACCTGCGGCATAGCCATAGAAAGAACCGTCCAAATTGCTCCGAAAACGGCGGCGGTTATGATATTGTACTTAAGCATTGTCTTAATTCTGTCTGTAAGTCCGGCACCGAAATTACGCGAAATTACGGGCTGTGCCGCCTGACCTATACCGTAAGAGCAGCACTGTACAAGAGTGCCTACAACAACTATTACTCCGTAAACCGCAAGTGCGTCCGTACCGAGATACTCCATTACGCGGCGGTTAAACAGCATTGTGGCTATGCCCATTGCCACGTCAACTATAAATGAAGAAAATCCGTTGACGCTTATCATTTTAAAGCTGTTAAGTATTCTGAGAGGCTTTACGAATTTCAACGTATTCTTTTTGCTGATAAAATGCGTAAGCATCACAAGAACGGACATTGAAGCTCCCATTGCTGTTGCAATTCCCGCGCCTTTAATTCCCATATCCAATGTGAACACAAAGAAATAATCTCCGAACACATTGAATATACCGCCGAAAATAACGGCTTTTGTGGCTCTGCCGGGGTCACCGTCATTACGGAGAAACGACGAGAGCAGATTTATAAATACATATACGGGAACAGTAAGCTTTGGGGCTACCATATATTCTTTGCAAAGCGGCATAAGTGCGTCATTTGCGCCGAAAAGCCTGAGAAGCGGTTCCTCGCAGACCCACACCAAGACCCAAAGTATCAACGCCCATAAAGTTCCGAGTATAAATGCAGAGGTAAAATATCCGTTTGCCGCTTTTACGTCATCGCGTTCTCCCCTTGCGACGGCATAAATCACCGAGCCGCCTATACCGCACAAAAGCCCAAAGCTGTATATAATATTCCAAATCGGGGCAATTACCGCCATTGCGGCAGAGCCGTCCGGTCCGTGATACTGCCCTACCATAGCCATATCCACAAGTCCGTAAATACACGCTATCAGTGCACTTCCGAATGAAGCTATAAAAAATTTACGGTAAAGCTTACCGACATTATCCTTTAAAAGATCCATACCTACTCCTTGAATATTAAAAAAGACCGGATATGGAACGGGCATTTCAGCCTGCACCTTATCCGGCTTGTTATTTCCATACGATAACCAGCCCTCAGAGTGAGCTATTGTATTGTATCAACTTTTGTAATCAAAGTCAAGAATTTTCAAAGAGGAGGAAATCTAAAATGGCTGTATGTTTATAAGCCTTAATGCTACTGCCGCTTTAGATAATACACATCCTATGTGCAGAATATATATAACTTGATTTTACTGATTCAATTTTTCAAGCATTTCTTTGCAATATCTGATTTCGGCTTCGGAAAAAAGCGGTGCATACTTAGGGTTACAGACAGAAGCTTCCATAGATAAGTCTAAACGCCTATGAGCCCACAGTGTGGAAAGTCCCTCTGCCGGATTTCCCTTTTTTTGCGCATTTGCTATCAGCCGCCGTGCAGTTTCAACACCGCCGTATCGTGATAACATTTGATTAAAGCGTGTCGGATTGTATCCGCACGTTTTTTTCGCCTCAATCATTTTGGACCGTAATTCTCCTTCAAATTCTATTGCCAATTTATCCATATAATAACCGCCTTTTATATTTTTGTGAAATTCTTTATACGATTTTCTATTTGTTAAAGCAAAATATCCGCCCCACGCCCAAATGGTACACAGTAGGATTTAATACGGATTTTTAAACAAAATATCATACCAAAATCTGAGAAAGAGAGTAAGTAAAAAACATATCATAATTTCTCTGCGTACTCCTTGGTAAGAATCAACTCGCCGCGCCCGTTTTCGGCTATACCCGCCCACTCTAAAACCGCTGCTAAAACAAATACGGGATCAAAAACAGAATCACCCGTTTTTCGTCCTCTGTGAAGTGCTACCGTTCCGACCACGGTGTTTTCCTCACAACCCGCTTCTCCGAGCTTGTAGTTTCTGCCGTTTCCTTTTTTTGCGCTGCCGCCCTGTCTGTAAAGCAAATCAACAATAACGTCAAACACCGTATAATCATACGCAGGCTTAATCGGGAGCTTATCGCTTGTAAATGTTGTTCCGTCCGGTTCTGCGTAAATCTCACAAGGAAGTCCTCTTGCTGTATATACGGTTACATGACCGCCGTGTTCTTTCAACTTTGCTTTGATGATTTCGGACGCGAGGTTGCTTGTATAATCTACATTCATACAACTCACATCGGGTTCCTTGGGGAACGCATCATTCGCCGCGCCGCCGAGATTTAAGGCCTCAAGCAAGTTATCCAATTTCTTTTTAGCTGTCGAATATGATATTTTCATATCGGATTGTACCTCCTTCATATTTCCTCTGTTCCTTAAAAAAGCTGTTAGAAAATCAAGTTGATCGCTGTCGAGCAGATCAAAAGCACTGATGTCAAATACATTTCTGAGCTCAATTCCGCAATCGGGACACCGCAGGGTAGTAATCTGTAACGCTCCGTGGCATGCGGGACATTTTGAAATAAGTTTATTCATTTACAATCACCTCTTATACATACATTATATAATTAGATTGCAAATTTGTCAATATAGTATTTAATAATTTTAAACACTATTTTTAGATGTAAAATGATATTTGTTTCTATTTTTTTGTAAAATCCAAGGAGTCCAACTAAAAACACTTTCCAACACACTGTAAATTATATGGCAAAAAAACAAGAGGACATATCCGGTAATGAGATATGTCCTCTGATCTTCATATGATTTACTCTATTATTAAACTCTTACTATGCCCCATGTATACTTATCCGCTTTTCCTATTTGATGTGCCGTCATCTCGTCGAGCCGCTCCTCCGGCTTAATAAATGTAACGGTCTGCTCATACAGCGAACAGTTTTTTAATCAGCGTCACACTCGTCTAAATCCGTATAACATTATATTTTACCGCTTCTTTTTTGCAATATGTTCAACTTTTAAATCGTCAAAGATATTAGCTAAGCCCTCCCATGTAAGCTGTCGTTTTTCAAACCAAAGCCTCTGTAAAAAACCAAGAACCCTGTTCGGATTTGCAAAATGCAGCTTTGAATATCCGATTCTGTTTTTATCAAGATATGAGTAATAATAATCAAGCTTATTATGAAACTGCTCATATGAATTTTCTCCGCGCCAAACGGTTTCGCACATAGCTCCAAGCCTCGGATAAGTCATTTTGTCCGCTTTTTTCATATCGGGAACATATTCCGTCCATAACGTTGCTTCCGCACCGAGGCAATTTCCGTCGTATAATTTATGGTTGGCGGTATCTTTGAGACTTATGTAGCCGTAAGGCAAATCTATATAATATGCTTTTGAACTTATATCGATAAACGGTCTACCGCCCGTGTTTATGTCTCCGCATTTCGTAAAGCCCAAATTTTCGGAAAGCAGCTTATCATTCTTCAAATCCCAACTCCACATAAACGCCTGCTTATTCTTGCCTGCGCAATAATCATTGATTCTGTTCATGAAACAGCACTGAAGCTCATCCTCGTTATTTAAGCCAAGCTTCTTCATCATTGCCTGACAATGCGGGCAAAGATGCCATCTGTGTTTCGGCACCTCGTCGCCGCCTATATGAAAATACTTATCCGGAAAAAGCTCACAAAGTTCATCCACTATATCCTCGACAAATTCATATGTGCTTTCTTTTCCTGCACACAAAACATCATGCTTTACTCCCCAATGGTCTGCGACCGGCAAATTTCTTTCAAAACAGCCGAGGTAATTATAACAAGCCAGCGCACTTCTGCTGTGCCCCGGAATATCAAATTCAGGCATAACCGAAATACCGAAATCATGTGCATATTTGACTATACTTTTAATCTGAGCTTTTGTGTAATAGCCCTTATGTTGCCTATGATTAAAATTTGTCTTTTTCCTTACCGACCCGATTTGCGTTAGCAACGGATATTTGTAAATCTCAACTCGCCATCCCTGGTCCTCCGTCAAATGCAAATGCAGAAAATTAAGCTTGTGCAAAGACATTTTTCTAATAAACAGCTTGACCTCGTCAACGGGATAGAAATATCTCCCGACATCAAGCATAAAGCCTCTGATTTTATACTTAGGCTTATCCTTTATCTCAATAAACGGAATCGTTCGGCCGTATTCAAACAGTAGTTGCTTGAGTGTTTGCAGAGCAAACACTTTTCCTGCCTCCCCACTCGAATACACGGTGATTTTCTCGTTTACTTCAAGTCGGTATTCTTCATTTTCAAGCGAAAAATCATACGTAAAACTAACAACAACATCATTTCCGACCGGCAGTTCGAGTTTACGTATAAAATCATAAAAATCATCTTTAACAGAACCGTTGACATTTCTTTCGTCAAGCGACAAAGATTTTATGAACAATCTTTTTGTTTCATCTGTTTTTTCAAATAACGGAGTTGGGATAATATGAGGCATAAAAAAACCTTTCGCATAATCTTTTATTATAATAATTATACACTTAACTTGTTTTATTGACAACCGTCCTTATTATGATATAGTTATACCATATCATCGGCAGAAGGTGTATTATGAATAATAATAAAAAGAGCTTTGATAAAAAGTGGTACAGCGAGGAGTTCTTGAACGAATTAAAGAGAACAGCCTACGCGGAAGCCGACGGAAATTTAACTTACACAGCCAAGTATGCGCCCGACGCCGTATCAAAATACGGCATAGATCCGCGCATGCTCGGCGGACCCATAGGCAAAATGGCAAAGAAACTAAAGCTTGTCCCGGATTTTGTTCTAAACGGTATTCATTTAAAAATAACCGAGAGAAGCCTCGGTTTTTTCAGAAAGGGCTGCGACAGGATTTCTTATGCAAACTGTCATATAAAAGGCGTTTCAATCAAAAACAAACACATTAAAGCTTCCGACGGATTTGATATTCCGATCAGAATATATGAAAATGCGGAATGTGAAGGCACAAGGACGGCAATGATTTTCATTCACGGCGGCGCATTTGTCGGCGGAACGCTCGCGCCGTATGACGAGAGCTTAAAAATGCTCGTTGATAAATTCGCCGTTAAGGTAATCAGCATAGATTACAGGCTTTTGCCCGAAAACGCCTATCCCGCACCGTACAGCGATTGCTTTGACGTATTGGAATATATAAGCCGCAGCTGTGGCGAATTCAAAATAGACAAGGATAAAATTTTTGTCTGCGGTGACAGTGCCGGAGGAAATATTGCTCAAGCGTGCTCTACCAAATACAAGGGTACCGGAAAAATCAAAGCGCAGCTTCTGCTATATCCTACCTTGAATATGTTCGGTTTTACTGACGAGTATTATAAAAAAGGATATTCCGACTATAAATTCGAACCGTCACAAAAATCTGTTTCAAAAGGCGTAATAAAACAAATGCAAATGCTTACACACTGCAATTTTAAGCAGATAGGCATACTCTCGCCCGACGAATACAATAATCCGTACATTTTCGACGCAAGCGGCAATGTTCCGACATTTATTACAGTAGGCGCGCTTGACTATCTGAAAAAAGACGCCGTTGCTTGGGCTCATAAGCTTTCAAACGCAAATGTAAAAACAAAGCTTGTCGTATACAACGGGCTAGGCCACGGATATTTAAACGCAACCGGAGTTTTTCCGCAAGCAGAGGACGTGATAGACGAAATGGGCAAATTCATATATACGATTTTAGAATTGTAAAAGCAATCTGGCAACGGGTTTCCCGTAAAGACCTGAATATATACTCGCAAAAGCGTCGGAGATTTGCTTTCTCCGACGCTTTTTGGGTTTATTCTGTGTTACGGTAAAATTTCGAGCCAATAGCCGTCCGGGTCCTCAATGAAATAGATACCCATTTCAGGGTTTTCAAAGCAGATACAACCCATTTCTTCGTGCTTTTTATGCGCCAAGTCAAAATCATCTGCCTTAAATGCCAAATGGAATTCACATTCGCCCAAATCGTACGGCTGCGAATGTTCTTTAAGCCAAGTAAGCTCAAGCTCAAAATCGCTCGAATCATTGCTCAAATAAACGATAATAAAATCGTCGGTGGTTTTTCGTCTGACCTCGTGCAAATCAAGCGCATCGCCATAAAACTTAATCGACCTATCCAAATCGGAAACATTATAGTTTTCGTGAATCATTCTAAAGCTCATATTTCTTCTCCTTTTGCTGATTCTGTATTTTTTATTCGTGATTTATACTGCGGATATTCGGTGATAAACCTATCAATCACGCTCGGCTCGTTCCAATAATGCATAGGGAAAACGGCGTTACAATCGACATGTTTCAAAAAATAAAGCATACCGTCGGCATAATGCTCTTCCTGCCGTGGATCAAGGGGAACGAATGCTGCATCAAAATGAGCGCCCTTGATTTTGTCAATCTCTGCACGGTACATGGAAGTCATGTGGCGGTTGTCGTCTTCCGTCTCACCCTCCCAATGCCAATCGTTCAAGTCACCTGCGTGGTAAATTGTACCCTCGCTTGTCTTGACGATAAAAGCAACACCGCTGTCAGTTGAAAGAAGTGTAGTAACCTTTGTACCGTTGTCAAGAATATAGGTTTGATCGTGGTAAGCCGTCGTAACTTTCACACCGGCAGGATACTTCTTTTTGCTAATGTCCTTTGACAAAACAGCCTGATAATTCATACCCGTATCATCAAAAATTTCAAAAATTTTCGGATTGAAATGATCTTGGTGAAAGTGACTGCAAAAGACAACAACTTCCTTGCTTTTGTCAAGGCTCGGCATCTCGCCTTTGTAGTAATCAAAAACATAGTAGCAGTCCTCGGTTTCAATCAAAAATCCGCTGTGGTTAATGTATGTTATTTTCATAATCCACCTCTATTACTCTTGTCTTATTATATCAAAGCGATAAATCGGAATCAATACCGCACAACATTTTCGATACGGAGCAAAACGCTTGAAACGGTCTGCTTGAGCCTCTTTACTTTTTTAACAAAAAACAGTTTTAATTGCCGTATAAAATATATAAACAGCAAAAGACTTGAAACAAAATTCGTGAGTATGGTATAATTTTAAAAAATGACGGAGGATTTTCTATGAACAGAAAAAATGCAGGTGCGTTTTTCGGCACTCTCTGCGGACTGACGGCATTGACCGCAATGTCGGCGGAAATATTCTATGATTTCTCGATAAACACAAAATCACCTATACATATGAGTAAGCTCAACAATCTCGTTCAAAAGGTCACGAACACATCCGGCAGCGAAGAAGATGCGAGCGAAAAATACAGCGGACTTACCGGTACTCCCGAAATGAAAAAATGGTACAATGAGCACGGTGAGGATGTTTACATTACGTCCGATTCTCTTCGTCTGCACGGTAAGATATTTAAAAACAACAGTTCAAAATATGTACTTGTCTGCCACGGATACACAAGCAAGGCCAAGCATATGGCCGGTTTTGTAAATAAATTTTACTCACTCGGGTATAATGTTCTGGCAGCAGACGCACGTGCACACGGCGACAGCGAGGGCACAAAAATAGGAATGGGCTGGCCTGAGCGATTTGACGTTATCGAATGGATAAAGCTTATTATTTCTTGGGAGCCAAATGCGCAAATAATACTACACGGCGTATCCATGGGAGCGGCGACGGTGCTTATGGCCTCCGGTGAAGAGCTGCCCGAAAATGTCAAGGTTATAATCGCAGATTGCGGCTACACCTCGGAATGGGATGAATTCAAATGCGAAGCAAACGCTCTGCATATCCCGTGGTTCCCCGTACTCAACGCCGCGTCTGTGATGTCAAGACTTCGCGACGGGTATGATTTCAAGCAAGCGAGCGCTCTTGAGAAGGTCAAACAAAGCCGTATTCCGACTCTGTTTATTCACGGCTCCGATGACGAGCTTGTTCCATACAGTATGCTCGATAAGCTGTATTCGGCGGCGGCCTGCGAAAAGGAATGTCTGACCGTCAATGGTGCCGGACACGCGCTTTCATCCTCGGTTGAGCCGGAGCTTTATTGGAACACGGTTGAGAGCTTCATTGAAAAATATTCAGAAAAATAAAATTTGAGCCGTGCCGTTCGGCGAAAATAAGCATATATATTTTAAAGACTATTGCGAATAATGTGCAGAATGGATTGTAGCTTCAATGGCAAATGCGGAATATGGTAAGGTCAAATTGTCATTGACCTTGCACTTTAACGAGTATAATAAATTTCGGCTTCTGTTAGACGGGAAAGAACCTATGGACTTTGAAAATACGGGAAAAGCAATCAATTATGTATTTGAAACAGAAGTCGGAAATCATATTTTAACATTTGAAAGCATTCCTTTTGAGAAAAATCAATTAGGAAAATTGAAATTTTCGTTTTTATCCGAATCATTTCAAAAGAGAATATTGAATCATTTGTTTGCTTTCAGATATGATTTATCCTGTTTCAAAGTAACATACATGCTGCATATTCATCGTAATGCAAAATTGGAAATTGCCATTAAAACAAGCTGCTATAATAATTTCCTTTACATAAGGGCTAAATGTTTGCATCCCGTAATTGTTCAAAGCTCAAATGTAAAAGTTAGGAAAGAAGAATTTTCTGTATTATATAATAAGCTTTTGAAGAAGAAATTTTATTTTTCTCAGATGGTTATTTGGACAATTTATTTTATTTTGTTAATAACGGTTTTTGGCGGACTCGCTATCTATGATATTATACATTGGGAAGCAGATGCCTACATAGCAGGGTTTAATAAAATTTCAGCATTGTTTTTGGGCGTTTTTCCGCCGCTTATTATGATTTTATTTTCTTATTTTTTCTGTATTGTAAATCTCGTTAAACAATACAACAACAATTATTTATGCGAATAAATAATTATGTGTTTTTGTAAAGTAGGAGGCTCTTTATGAAAAAGTTAATCTGTATTATAATGTCTGCAATTATTATAATTATGTTATTTATACCCTCATTTACGATTTGTGCAGCAGATACAAATGAATCAAAAAAGATAACTGAATTTACAAACGGGATTGCAGACTTGGCAAGGAAATATGATTCGGAGAAAGAGTTTGTTACCTCCGAAGGAAATGAAACGGGACAAATTCAAGCTTTTTCCGCTCAAAATTCAGAAGAAGTCACAGACATCACTGAAACTGAATATACCTTACAGGATTTCCAGGCAGCCCGATTGATTGTCCGTGCGAACGATAAATTTGACGAGTTCGGTGCAAAAGAACATGTCAGCGGCTTTGAGGACTTTCATATTCTTCAATATGAAAGTCCCGAAGCAGCTATGGAAGCCTGCACAAATCTGCAGGCAGAGAAAAATGTAACAAATGTTGCTCCCGATGTAGTTATAGACGGCTTGCAGGGAGATATTTCCGAAACCCTTTCAGAATCTGAGTTAAACAACAAAAAACATTTATGTGACTGGAGCTGTGACAGAACACAATCAGATCGACTTTTAGATTATCTTGAAACACAAGATATTCCTGAACGAGAAATTGTTGTAGCGTTGATTGATTCCGGACTCGATTATAATCACGAGTTCTTCGAGGGTAGATTTGTCCGTTCTTATTTTAATTCTTCTGTTGACGGTAATTCTGATGATGAATTGGACGGTGCTCAAAAAAGTCATGGAACAGCCGTAGCCAGCGTGGTTTTAGATAATACGCCAAAGAATGTAAAAGTGTCAGTATATAAGGTTTTCAATGACGATTTAACGACTACGATTTCTCAAGTTTCCGCCGGATATGCCGCAGCAATTAAAAACAATCCTGATATTATTAATGTAAGCATTACACATCTAAGCGATGATTCCGGATTAATCCGAGCTTGCTTGCAGCAGGCGTATTCTAAAAACATTCCTGTGTTTGCGTGTGTGGGAAATACTGGAAGATTTGACACCGTGCAGTTGCCGGCAAATTTATCGGAAAGTATTGCTGTATCTGCCACAGACAGAGATAACACAACGCCCACTTGGAATACATTAACTTTAAACTCGGATGTTTCCGCGCCCGGTCAAGATGTTATAGTTGCCATTTCCGATAATCAGTATATATATTGGAAAGGTACTTCCTTTTCTTCTCCCTGTGCCGCCGCACTCGGAGCAATTCTTAAATGGGTTGAACCGAATATAACAGTTGATGAAATAAAGGAACGCCTGAAAAACACCTCGTTTGATGTGAAAAGATTTAACGAATCTGCATCTTCTCAAGGTGATAATTTGGATAATTTCCATTCTCTTTGGGACGGTGCAGGAATTATTCAGTTTTGCAATGCATTAGGCTTGTCGGAGCTTGCTGCTCCTGAATTCAATTTGGAAAATACGCTGTATGTAGGTGAACAAAACTGTTCCATACAGTGTGCGGACGAAAATGCTACGATTTTATATACCACAGACGGTACATATCCTGCACTTGAAAATGCTTTCGTCTATGAAAAACCTTTTTCTGTGACACAAAGAACAAGAATTCGCGCGGTAGCTTACTATGAAAACGGTGGATATTACAGCCGTGAAACAGAGATTACACCGCGTATTCAATACATAGACGATGACGAAAAATTCACCATTAGCGATGACGGTATAATAACAGCATATAACGGTACAGTTGCTGATTTATTTATTCCCGATATGATAAACGGAATAACCGTAACCGGCATAGAGGCGGGAGCGTTTGATACATCCACACTTATGGGTTTAACCTTGCCTAAAGGCGTAACAGAGATTCCCCAGCTTGCATTTTATAAAAATCAGTCATTAGAGTTTATCAGCGGAGAAGGAGTTGCAGAAATCGGGGAGAGTGCATTTGATCATTCTCGTATTATGTATGCCGAATTTCCAAATGCAAAAATACTTCGCGCAGCTGCTTTTTCCTGCACACATTATTTTTGCTGCGGGGACTTTACGAATGTTGAAGAAATAGAGTCTTATGTATTCGGAGAATCCGGTATCATTTCATTTGACGGACCGGCAGTTACAACAATATATGATGGTGCATTTATATACAACGACAGGCTTGAAACAATTTATCTTCCCCAATGCACAGAGTTTTTACCTTCGACTTCGGAGATGTTTTACGACTGCAATCGTCTTATAAGTATTAAAATGCAGGCAATTAGAGATTTGAGTTATACAAGTTTTGAAGATACCGGGATCGTCGAAGCTAACTTTCCGTCATTAGAAATAATAGGATCCGATACATTTGCCAATTGTTCCTATTTAACGACAATTGATTTGCCATCGATAGTTTCGATACCACATAGTGCTTTTGCCGGCGGCTATAATGTAAATTCAAAGCCGCGTATTTATTGTTTTGACCAAACAAAAAATATCGGTAAAAACGCTTTTGGAAAATACCTCACATCTCGTATAGAATTCTCACATCTGGAATCAGCAAAAAGCCTGCCACAGACAGAGGGCTGTATAATTTCTATGCCCTCAACATTTAGAGAGTGTACCGAAGACACCAAAGGCAGAAATTACAAGGTGTACGGCACTAAAGGTACTTATGCAGAGCAGTGGGCAAATGAAAACGGACACACATTTGTTGAAATCTCGCAGGACACTGCTGTGCTTACTCCACTGCCTGAAAAATACACCGATGCGGACGGAGTTTTAACCGCAGATGTAATCGGCTTTAACCGTACATATCAGTGGTACGGCAGTTTTACAGCAGACAATACTACAGGTGCACCCATTGACGGTGCAACGGATAAGGACTTTAACCCTATCGATTATCCTGCATACCCATACTATTATTGTGTTGTAACAAGTACAGATGTGGGATATGACTCAATCGAGATACGCACAGGCGTTTGCGAGAATACAACATTTGTGTCCGCTGATTATTCGGAATACGACAAAGTTGTGGCACAGGCAAAGGCACTTGACCGCAGTTTGTACACGGATTTGACCGAGCTTGACGAAGCTCTTGCGGTTGATGTGAGCGGATTGTCAAACGCACAGCAAAACGTTGTTGACGAGCAGACAGAAAAAATCAAAGCCGCTTTGGATAACCTTGTTTTGAAGCCTGCCGATTATTCACGGGTTAATGAGCAAATCAATACCGTTCCCGAACATTTGGAATATTACACGGATAAAACCGTTAATGCCTTGAATGAAATATTAAACGGCATTGATTACGGCTTGGATATTACAAAGCAGGATGAGGTAGACTCCTACGCCGAGCAGCTGCAAAACGCAATTTCCGCACTTGAATACAAGCCTGCGGATTACACCGAATACGACAAAGCGGTTGCCAAAGCCAATGGACTTGATAAAGAGAAATATGTTGATTTCTCGCAGGTTGAAAAGGAATTGTCTGTTGATGTCGGCGGCAGAAATATCACGCAGCAGGAGGAGGTAGACCTCCAAACAAAGGCGATACTTGCGGCGATAGATGCACTTGAATACAAGTCTGCGGATTACACCGAATACGGCAAAGCGGTTGCCAAAGCCAAAGGACTTGATAAAGAGAAATATGTTGATTTCTCGCAGGTTGAAAAGGAATTGGCTGTTGATGTCGGCGGCAGAAATATCACACAGCAGGAGGAGGTAGACCTCCAAACAAAGGCAATACTTGCGGCGATAGATGCACTTGAAGAAAAGCCGCAGGAACAGCCGATTATCAATCCCGAACAAGATAAAACGAACGGCAACACAACACCGGATAAACCAAGCAAAAACGAAAGCGTTATTTCGCCCATGACAGGCAGTGAAACATACACGGGTGTTTTCACAGCCTTGGCGGCTCTTTCCTTTGCAACGGTATTGCTTGTTCGGAAGAAAAAAGATAATTAAATATATTTTCGGCAGAAAATTGATAGAAATATAATTTTACCTTTCTATTTTTGATGGATAAACAATATGTAAAGGTCAAACATAAATATATGAACTTAAAGCAGTAAAACTTTAAACTCATATAATATATAATATATAATTATATTAAACTTACTTTTTGAAATGTCTCTCGAATTTTTGCTCATTTCAATTCGTGTTACGATTTTGATTTGAGCGATGTCTCTCAAAAGTCTCAGTCATAAATGTCATAAATGCCCTAAATCGCACTAAAATGACTTTGGACTTTTGAAATCTGCTGTCTCTTAGAATCTCTCAAAAACCCTCACGATATTTTAAGGCAAAGAAAAGATGCCCGAATGCTGCTGTAAAAAGCGGTATTCGGGCATAAAAAAGCCTCGGAACAAATTGTTCCGAGGTATTGGCTGGGGAATAGGGATTCGAACCCCAACAAACAGAGTCAGAGTCTGTCGTGCTACCGTTACACAATTCCCCAATAGCGACAACTTCTTTTTCGTTGCGAATGATATTATACTATGAGGCACAGACAAAGTCAACATTTTTTTACGGTAATTTTAAAAAATCCAAATTGTCTAAATTGCAAGATTAAATAGGACACATCGGAAAATATAAGCAGAGGGCGGCAGCCGTAAAATCCAAGAGGAAAATGGCAGGCTTAATCAATCTTGGTACTGCTGTGCCGCGCCGAAACAATATTAAGTACAGGCAACCGCCGCATCATAAAATACCGTTAATCGCACTTTATGTTGGGATGATAAAGCTTAGCCATACCGCCGGTGCTTGTTTCGCGGTACTTAGCGGAGAGGTCTCTGCCTGTTTCATACATTGTTTCTATTATGAGGTCAAGCGAGATCTTTCGCGTTGCGGTAAGGAAATTGGCAAGGTTAATGGCATTTATGGAACGCATTGCGGCTACGGCATTCCGCTCTATACACGGAATTTGCACGAGGCCGTATATCGGGTCGCACGTAAGTCCCAAATGATGCTCTATGGCGTTTTCGGCGGCATACTCTATCTGCTCAAGACTCATTCCGAAAAGCTCGCCGAGAGCCGCTGCGGTCATGGCACACGCCGTTCCGATTTCTGCCTGACAGCCGCACTCTGCACCGCTTATCGATGCATTTGTTTTTACCAAAAGCCCGATAATCGCCGCCGTAGCGAGTGCTTGTTCTATTTCTCTGTCGCTGTATCCCCTCTTTTTTTGGAAATACAGCATTACGGCAGGCAAGACTCCGCTTGCACCGCACGTGGGCGCGGTAACTATGCGGCCGCCCGCGGCATTTTGTTCACCCACAGCGTAAGCATACGCGCAAACAATGCGGTTTTCACGAGTTTCGGGAGATTCGTCAATATGGTTCTGCCTGAATAAGAATCCCGCTTTTCTCGACACGCCGAGTCCTCCCGGCAAAATTCCCTCTGTATTAAGTCCATCTTTTATGCAATCACGCATACAATCCCAGACTTCGCCGAGAAAATCCCATATATCGCTCCCCTCGGTCTTTTCGACATACTCCCATATACGTATATCGTTTTTGCGGCAATGCTCCGCAATATCCTTAAATGTGCTGAATTCGTATATCGGCTTGCTCTCAGCCATTTTCATACCCTTGATTGTGACTTCGCCGCCACCTATGCTGCAGGCGAGCATACTGTCGCAAAGCTTATCATCCTTATAGGCAAAAAGCTCCATAGTATTCGGATGCGGAAGGTCGGTTTTTGCAAAATCAAATTCAACGGTTGTGTCAATCGGAGACAATGTTTCCCTGACTATGCGGTCGGTTCCGTGACCTCTGCCTGTTAAGGCAAGGGAGCCGTATAATATCACCTTGAATTTATCGACATCAGGGTTTTTCTTCTTAAAAATACGGCAGATTTTTTCCGGTCCCATAGTATGCGAGCTTGAGGGTCCTCTGCCTATTTTATACATCTGCCTAATTGACTGAAGCCCCTTTGGCAGCTCTTTTTCGGCTTTTTGTGTACCCGAACCGAATGCAAAATCATCAAGTGACAGATGGAATGCGCTGCAAAGATTGCATATTGCATCAAACGATGGGGATGTCTCACCCTTTTCCCAATTTGAGAGGGTATTCACGCTGACGCCGAGAATATCAGCCAAAGCGGTTTTGGTTATGCCATGCTGCTTCTGCAGGGTCGCTATTTTTTTACCGAAAGAATGATTTTCCATTTTAACACTCCGAACCTTTAACTCAATATTGAAAAATTGCTGTACCGCTCGTTTTCGAACACAGTAAGGAAACCTACAAATGCCGAAACGTACAGAATAAGAGTAAATATAATGTAAGCCGTGAATTTAAGAATCTTTTGATTATCCGGCACAGCCGAATAGAGATTTATAATTATAAGAGTTCCGAAAAGCACGGCAATAAACGCAATATCGGCGAGATACCGTATATTGACGCCTCCCAAGCACATATCGAGAAAAGCCACCGCAATGGGCATTATCACGCCGAGCAAAAACGTTGCTCTTTTCCAATTCTCCGTTTTTTTCGTAAGAACACACGGGAATCCGAAAAGACCGAGTGAAGCAGGCAAATTAAATATACCCATAGTTCTTGTCAAATAGATATATCCTTTATAGCCGCCTTTGTACACACTCGCGCTGAGGTGAAAAAACGGAAATTCGGTTTTAAAGTCCGGTAATTGCAGGAAGTAATGATAAATTGCAGGCAAAAACAGAACCGGGGTCACAGCATATTTTGAAACGTCGGCAACGGTCAGCTGATATGCAGAGCCGAAGTCGAACACCGACGAAAAGCGCGCGTAATTGTACCACATCTGAAATGCCGCTCCGACAAAAACCGGTAACGCAAAAGACAAAACGGACAATAGCTTCACTTTCGTTTTTATATCCTTACGGCAAAGGACATTTAAATAAAGCGGCACCATAACAACAGACATAAGTGCCATATTGGGTCTTGACATAACCGTAAGAACCAACGAAATACCCGCAAAAAAGAAATCGGCACATTTTGCCGCCGTCTTTTTCTTCTCGTAAGCAGCAAGCGAGAACATCATAAACAGAGATAAAAAGCAAACTCCGCTAATCACAGCCGTATAATACATATCGGCACTTGTTAAAAGCATAAACAAAAGGCTTCCCGACTCTACCGCGGCAAATCCGAAAAACACAAGAGCTTTATTCGGTTTTTCGCAAAATATTCCGACTGCTTTTAAATACGTAAGCGCGACAGCAGTTACAGCCGCCGTAAACAGTATGAAGCATACCGTCGCCGCCGACGGCACCTTTCCGGTTATAAAGTAATAAGGATAATAAACCGTTATAATAGGTGTTATTCCGAAATAAGAATAATATTTACCGTCGTACAGTGCTCTGTCCCACAGGAAGCGTATACCCGTTCTGCTCGCTCGGTCATATGGGTTTGAAAGAGCCAATAGTTCCTTTGCCGGTTCAATATCTATAGATAGCCGATGCTTTAAAAAGGCGTCGAACTGCTGCTCATAAGCATTTTTATTGTAGAGCGTTTCAAACGGATACGTCGCCGCGGGCTTGAAAATACCGGCATATATGAAAACTCCGAATAAAATACACAACAGCCAAAGAAAAGCAAAGGCGATGTTTGTACTCTTTTTGTTTCGGCCAAGTACGCACGTGTGAAGACGCGCCTTGCCGCTGAAAAAATAAAACAGCACAAAGCTTAATACCTCTACCGTGACAAATCCAGAAAAGCTCATTTGGCTATGCACTCCCGTTTTCGCTCATACTTTCTCAAAAATCCTATCGCTATTGTAACATATCGAGGCGAAAAATAAAACAGTAAAAAAGCTTTAAGTGCGGACAATATTTAATTGCACAAGATAAGCTGTTATGATACAATATTTATAACTTATATGAGAGGTGATTATTTTGGCAGATTATATAAAGGCTTCCGATCTTGCTCTGCTGACCGAGGGCTATGAGCTTACCATGGCAGACGGGTTTATGGGCGCGGGTATGAAAGATACTGTAGCATATTTTGATTTATTCTTCAGGCGCGTTCCCGATAACGGCGGTTTTGCCATCGCGGCAGGCCTATCAAAGGTTATCAATTATCTTGAACATCTGCATTTTCGCGAGGAAGATATAAAATACCTCAAATCAAAGGGCATCTCCGACGAGCTTGCAAGCTATCTCAAAGATTTCAAATTCACCTGTGACGTATGGGCAATACCCGAGGGCACTCCGATTTTTCCGAACGAGCCTATCATAAAGGTAAGAGGCCCGATAATAGAGGCTCAGCTTATTGAAACAATGCTCTTGCTCTCAATAAATCAGCAAAGTCTTATAGCCACAAAGGCAAACAGGCTTGTAAGAGCGGCGCACGGAACAGCGGTCGCGGAATTCGGCACAAGGCGCGCTCAGGGAGTTGACGAAGCGGTTTACGGTGCAAGAGCCGCTTATATCGGCGGCTGTGTCGCAACCTCAGGCGTAATACCCGAAAAGGAATTCGGCATACCGTCGGTCAATACAATGATACACTCATGGGTACAGCTTTTTGACAGCGAATATGACGCATTCTGCGAATATGCGAGACGTCACCCCGACGACTGCACTCTTGTGGTTGACACATATGACACCATCCGCTCCGGTATTCCAAATGCAATAAAGGCCTTTGACGATGTTTTGGCTCCGCTCGGCAAACGACCGAAGAGCGTAAGAATAGATTCGGGCGACATCACATATCTTTCAAAGAGAGTCAGAAAAATGCTCGACGTTGCAGGCTATCCGGACTGCGACATCATGGCGTCAAATTCGCTTGACGAGCATCTCATAAGCGATATGGTCTCGCAGGGTGCAAAGGTGGACTGCTTTATAGTCGGCGAAAGACTTATAACCTCGGCTTCTTCTCCCCTTTTCGGCGGCGTTTACAAGCTCTCCGCGATAGAAAAGGACGGCAAACCGGTGCCGAAAATAAATCTTTCGGAAAACGTCAGAAAAATTACCATTCCATCATCAAAACAGGTTTACAGGCTTATAGACAAGGATTCAGGCAAAGCGATAGCGGACGTACTTACTCTTGATGACGAAATAATCGACGAAACAAAGCCGTATATTCTTTTTGATCCGGATTTCACTTGGAAGAGAAAAGAAATAGAAAACTTTGTAACGAGAAAACTTCTCGTACCGATATTTAAGGGCGGCAAAAAGGTCTACGAGGAGCCGTCGCTCAAAGAAATACGCGAATACTGCCTGAGACAGACAGACACGCTTTGGGACGAAGTAAAGCGTTTTGAAAATCCTCACAAATATTATGTCGATCTCTCAAAAAATCTTTGGGCGGAAAGAAACAGTCTTATAGAGAAATTTAAGGGCATTAAATAATTTTACGGAGGGTTCACTATGAATATATGGCATGACATAAGCCCGGACAGAATAACAAAGACCTCGTTTGACGCGGTTATAGAAATCAGCAAGGGCAGCAAGATGAAATACGAGCTTGATAAAGAAACCGGTCTTTTGCGGCTTGACAGGGTTTTGTATACATCCACCCACTACCCTGCCAACTACGGGTTTATTCCGAGAACATACGCAAAGGACAACGACCCGCTTGACGTGCTTGTTCTCTGCTCTGAGCAGATAGAGCCGATGGCCCTCGTCAAATGTTATCCGATAGGCGTTATAACCATGCTTGACAACGGTTTTCCGGACGATAAAATCATTTCGATTCCGTTTGATGACCCGATGTATAACTCATACACCGACATAACTCAGCTTCCTGCCCACATTTCCGATGAAATGAAGCACTTTTTCTCAGTTTATAAAACGCTCGAAAACAAAAAGACGGTTATTGACGAGACAAAAGGCGCTTTTGCAGCGGCTGATATTGTCGAGGATTCAATAAAGCGCTATACACAGGTATTTGAAAAGTAGTTTTTGGTGTGGGGTGAACAAGTGAAAAACAAGGCTGTAAAAATTTTTATGGTGCTGATTGTGGCGGTCGTAGCCATATTCGGCACAGTGGCAATAGTAAATTCTTCAAAAAACGGTTGGGAGCCGTCTGTTAAAGAAACCAAAGAGCCGAAGACAAAAAAAGCGGCAGTCGTTGCCGCGGTTTCCGATGAAACCGTGACTGCGGAGAAAAAAGAACCGGTTAAAATCAGTATGCTCTCCGTTGGGGATAATCTCATACACGACGGAATTTACGAGCAGGCAAAGAAGCGTTCAAAAAACGGCGGTTATGATTTTTCATACGCATACAAAAATATTGCCTCAACAGTAGAAAAAGCTGATTTGGCTACCATAAATCAGGAAACGATAATAGCAAAAAGCTATGAGCCATCCGGCTATCCGCTTTTCAACTCTCCTCAGGAGGTCGGCGAAGAAGTTAAGAAAATAGGCTTTGACGTTGTAAGCCTCGCAAACAATCATATGCTTGACAAGGGTGCTAAGGGACTTTCGGAGGCTATTGATTTTTGGAACAACATAGGCGGCATCACAATGACCGGTGCTTACAAGGACGAAAACGATATGAACCGCCTCGAATACATAGAAAAAGACGGTATTAAGATAGGCCTTGTAGGCATAACCCGCTATACAAACGGTCTGTCATTACCTAAAGACAGTGCTCTGAAAATAATATACACCTCAGACGAGGACACAATCAAATCAAAAATTCAGAAAGCCAAGGCCGAATGCGATATTGTTTTGGTAAACGTTCATTGGGGTGAAGAGTACACGACAACCCCCAACAACGACCAACGCGAGCTTGCAAGCAAAATGGCGTCGTGGGGTGCAGACGTAATTATAGGGCATCATCCTCACGTCATACAGCCCGTAGAATGGATAGACAACGGGAACGGCACAAAAACACTTGTGGCATATTCTCTCGGCAATTTCATCTCGCAGCAAAACACGGCATCGAGAGTTATAGGCGGTATGCTTCACTACGACTTGACAAAGGACTATGACACCGGAAAAACAACGGTTGACAATGTGGTTTTTGAGCCTATCGTGACCCACTATGTGCGAGACAGCCACGATGTTCAGATCTATCCCCTTTCGCAATACACCGATTCGCTCGCAAAAGCCCAAGCCTCGAGACTCAAGCAAAACGATTTCAGCATTAAATATATAAACGACTTTGTGGGCAAGGTCATTGATAAACAGTTTTTGAATCAAGCGTAAAAGATAAAAGACGGACTGTAAAACATACGGTCCGTCTTTTTATATCAGGCTATCACATAAGCGTTAGTTAATTTTCGTCTAACTCCTTTTCGACTATTCCGACGATTGCACTCGTACCGAGCCTGTCGGCTCCCTCCGAAAGGAACTCCGCGGCATCCTCCAGCGTGTGAATACCGCCTGCCGCCTTTATTTTTACGGACGGAGACACGTACTTTTTAAAAAGCTTTATGTCATCATGCGTTGCGCCGGCATTGGAAAAGCCCGTTGAGGTTTTGATATAATCCGCTCCGGCCGCACTTACAATGCGGCACATTGTTTTCTTTTCGTCCTCGGTCAAAAGGCAAGTTTCGATTATTACCTTGAGGCATTTGTCGCCGCAAACCTCTTTCAGCGTTTTTATCTCATTTTCCACATAGTCTGCATTTCCGCTTTTAAGCGCGCCGATGTTTATTACCATATCTATTTCGTCCGCACCGTCAAGCAGCGCCCGCTTTGCTTCAAATGCCTTGACCTCGGTAGTGTTGTACCCGTTAGGGAAACCTATAACGGTGCAGATACGCATTTTACCGACTGCATATTCCGAAGCAAGCTTCACATAGCACGGCGGAATACAAACGCTTGCGGTATTATACCTAACTGCCTCATCAATCAGACGTTTTATATCATTCGGAACGGCGGTCTGTTTTAAATTTGTGTGGTCGCAATGCGATAATATTTCGTTTATATCCATTTTTATCCTCCATCGGTCAGATACTGTAATTATTTTACCATAGACTTTAGATACTATCAATTATAAAAAGTCGCCGCAGAAGCTTACCCTCTGCGGCGACTTTAATATTCCGACATTACTTTGTCATAAGATTGCAAACAAGATTTGAAAGCTCCACCGGGTCGTCAACCGACATACCGCCTATAAGACGCGCCTGAGCATAAAGAATCTTTGCGTAATCACAAAGACTGTCTTTATTGTCCTTATAAAGGGACTTGAGCTTTTCGGCTATTGGGTGATTTGCATTTATTTCAAGCACTACCGTAGCCTTGGCGTCCTTACCGTCGGGCATCGCATTCAGCACCTTTTGCATTTCGAGAGAAATAGCACCCTCGCTCGATAGGCAGACGGGATGGTCCTTAAGCTTATCAGTAAATCTAACCTCATGAACATTTTCTCCGAGAGCCTCTTTCATTTCTTTGAGCATATCGGCGTTATCCTCGTTTTCCTTTTTGAGGGCTTCTTTCTCCTCTTCGGTTCCGAGGTCAACATCTTCCGTGCAAACGTTAACAAAGGTCTTTCCGTCATATTCGCTGAGTGCGCGAAGGGCAAATTCATCGACATAGTCGGTGAGATAGAGTATTTCATATCCCTTGTCCTTAACCGAATCCACCTGCGGAAGCATATCTATTTTGTCGGTTGTTTCGCCTGCTGCGTAATAAATGTCCTTTTGGCCGTCCTTCATACGGGATACATATTCCTTTAAGGTTACGGGCTTCTTTTCGCTCGACGAATAGAACAAGAGCAAATCCTTGAGGCTGTCCTTGTGAATACCGTAATCGCTGTATACGCCGAATTTAATCTGCATACCGAACGCTTTAAAGAATTCTTCGTAAGCTTCACGGTCGGTTTCGAGCATTTTTTTAAGCTCGGAATCTATCTTCTTTTCTATGGTTTTTGCAATAAGCTTTAGCTGATGGTCATGCTGAAGCACCTCACGCGAAATGTTAAGCGAGAGATCCTCGCTGTCTACAAGACCCTTAACAAAGCTGAAATGGTCGGGCAAGAGGTCCTTGCACTTGTCCATTATCAAAACGCCTTTTGAGTAAAGCTGCAAGCCCTTTTCGTATTCCTTGGTATAATAATCAAACGGAGCGTGTGACGGAATGAAAAGAAGCGCGTCATATGTTGCCTGACCCTCGGTTTTATAATGAATAACCTTGAGAGGCTTTTCATAGTCCATAAACTTATCTTTATAAAAAGCTTCATATTCCTCGGGCTTAATCTCTTTTTTATTCTTTTTCCAAAGAGGGATCATACTGTTTAATGTCTCGTCCTCTTTTACCGTTTCGTATTCGTCCTCGGTGCCCTCCTTAAGACGTCTCTTCTCTACCGTCATTCTGATAGGATAGCGAACATAATCCGAATACTTTTTAACTATTGTCTTAATGGTGTATTCCTCAAGGAACTGAGAATACTTTTCTTCATCCGTATCGTCTTTGATATGGAGAGTTATCGTAGTGCCGACGTCGGGCTTGTCGCATTCCTCAACGGTATAGCCCTCAACGCCCTTAGACTGCCAGCGGTAAGCCTCGCTTTCGCCGTAAGCGCGACTTTCGACGGTTACACAGTCGCTCACCATAAATGCCGAATAAAAGCCTACGCCGAATTGACCGATAACGTCTATATCCTTTGCGTCGGCGTTTTCCTGCTTAAAAGCGAGAGAACCGCTCTTTGCGATAGTGCCGAGGTTTGCTTCAAGCTCCTCCTTGGTCATACCTATACCGTTATCGGAAATTGTCAGAGTTCTGTTTTCCTTATCCGGAGTAATTCTGATTTCAAAATCACCGTGCGACATTCCGACATTCTGATCGGTCAGCGAACGGAAATACAGCTTATCAACGGCATCACTTGCATTTGATATAAGCTCTCGCAAAAATATTTCTTTATGCGTGTATATGGAGTTTATCATTAAATCAAGCAGCTTCTTTGATTCGGCTTTAAACTGTTTTGTACGCATACAAATCACCTGTTTCCATAAAAATAGCCCTTTTTCAAAGAGTAATAATATTATATCACCGTAAAATTAAAAGTCAAGAAAAGTCAAACAGAGTTAATAAACAGTTTACATATTAACAGACAAAATTCTATTATTTTGTTTTGGGCAAAACTTTTCAAAAAAAGGCTTGACTTAGAGTAAACTCCAAGTGTTAAATTATATTTAAAGGTAAGCACACTTAACATCATCGCCCACAAGGGGCTATGACGATACTGCAAAAGGAGCTGACTGCAATGAATAAAAAGGTTCTCATTGTTTCATCAAGTCCGAGAAAGCACGGCAACTCGGATTTACTCTGCGATGAATTCGCACGCGGAGCAAAAGACGCGGGAAACGAGGTCGAAAAGGTCTTTCTCGCCGACAAAAGCATAAATTACTGCCGCGGCTGCGGAATATGTAATTCTACGCAAAAATGCGTTCAAAAGGATGATATGGCGGAGCTTAATGACAAAATGGTCAAAGCCGACGTCATAGCTTTGGCTTCTCCCGTGTACTTCTATACTGTTGACGCACAGCTTAAAACATTTATAGACAGGTGTGCGCCGCGTTACACAGAGATGTCGGACAAGGATTTCTATTATATTCTGACTGCGGCGGATCCCGATAAATCGGCATTTGACAAGTCGATAGAATGCATAAGGGGCTTTACGCTCGACTGCCTTGACGGTGCAAAGGAAAAAGGAATAATCAGGGGTGCCGGTGTATTTGAAAAAGGCGAAATCAAAGACAAATCGGAATACAAAGAATGCTACAATATGGGCAAAAACGTTTAAAACAATTTAAGGAGACTGATATTTATGGAAAACACCTTGACAAGAAAAAAGCAAATCATAACAGCTAAAGCTCTCACGACGGTAATAGGAATAACTCTGTCGGTTGCCATACCTCAGCTGTTTCACGTTATAGGTATCGTGAGCGGTACCGGCAGCATACCCGGCTCGGCATTTCTGCCGATGCATCTCGGCGTATTCTTCACAGCTCTTTTGGCAGGTCCCGCGGTGGGTGCCGTAACGGGAGCGGTAAGTCCCCTTTTGAGCTTCGCGCTCACGGGTATGCCATCGGCGGCACTTCTTCCGTTTATGATGATAGAGCTTACCGTATACGGCGTCGTATGCGGACTCCTCAAAAACAAAAAAATGCCCGTCATTTTAAAGGTACTCACGGCTCAAATACTCGGAAGAGCCATACGCGCAGCTGCTATTTTAATCGCGTTTTACGGCTTTAAAAGCACGGCGGTTTCACCGACAATAATACTTTCAAGCATCACTTCGGGTCTGCCGGGTCTTATTTTACAATGGACGCTGCTTCCGCTTCTTATATACCGCGTTAAGGGGTTAAACAAATTCTATGAATAATATCGAAAAAGCAAAGGAGCGTCTTAAAAACGGTGCTTCACTCGTGCTGTATGACGGCAAAGAGTTCATCGAAGAAAACGGCAAGGGGCTGTCCCCTCTTTTGAAGCTGCTCAGCGAAAAAAACGATTTATCGCGTTTTTGCGCCGCCGACAAAATCATAGGAAAAGCCGCTGCCATGCTTTTTGCACTGCTTAAAATCAAAAATGTGTACGGTGAGGTTTTAAGCAGCAAAGCCATACCGATACTCGAAAAATACGGTATAAAGTATTCTTTCGGCACCGTAACCGACAGCATAAAAAACAGATATGGCACGGGGATTTGTCCGATGGAGCAAACCGTTGAAGGCATAGACGACGCCGACACGGCATTAAAAGCCATAAAAGAAAAAATTAAAACTATGAGGATGAATAATATGAAAAAGCTCGGATTCGGTCTTATGAGACTGCCTGTTCTTGACAGTAACGACCCCTCTAAAATAGATATTCCGCAAGCCGAAAAAATGGTAGATAAATTTTTGGAGCGCGGTTTCACGTACTTTGACACAGCATATATGTATCACGATTTCAAGAGCGAGGAAACCGCAAAGAAAATCATAGTTGACCGTCATCCGCGCGACAGCTTCACACTCACGTCAAAGCTGCCCACTATGATGTTGAAAACAAAGGATGACAACAGCCGCATATTTGAAAAGCAGCTCAAAAACTGCGGTGTTGATTATTTTGACTACTATCTTCTTCACAACCTGAACGTATCAAATTACGAGACGGCAACAAAGCTCGACTGCTTTGATTTCGTGGCTCGCATGAAGGAAGAGGGCAAAATAAAGACTGTCGGATTTTCGTATCACGATGACGCGAAGCTCCTCGACAGAATTTTAACCGAGCACCCCGAAATTGAGATAGTTCAACTTCAGATAAACTATCTCGATTGGGATAATCCGGGTATTCAGTCTCGCCTGTGCTATGAAACGGCGGTAAAGCACGGCAAAAAAGTAATTGTTATGGAGCCTGTAAAAGGCGGAACACTCGCAAAAATACCGGACGAAGCCGAAAAACTGTTTAAAGACTATGCTCCGGACGCGTCGATTCCCTCTTGGGCGGTAAGATTTGCAGCAAGTCACGACAGCGTTATGACGGTACTCAGCGGAATGAGCACATATGAACAGCTCCTTGACAACACCGGATACATGGAAAACTTCGAGCCCTTGTCAAAGGAAGAATTCGAAATCATAGGCAAGGCAGTAGACATTATAAAAGCTTCTATAACCGTGCCCTGCACAGGCTGCAGCTACTGCACGGCAGGCTGTCCGAAGCACATTCCGATACCGAAGTACTTTGCTCTTTATAACGAGGAAAAACGCGCTACATATAAAGATTTTTCGGTTAACGGCCAATACTACGAAAACCTCGCTAAGGAATACGGAAAAGCCTCGGACTGCATAAAGTGCAGGAAATGTGAAAAAGCGTGTCCGCAGCACATTAAGGTAAGCGAGCTTATGCCTCAAGTTGCAAAAACTTTTGAAGAATAAGGGCATAAAAAGAGAGGCGATTTTAAAATGACCATAGCGGAAGTTGCCGAAAAATACAGCCTTACTCCCGACACATTGCGATATTACGAGAGAATAGGTCTTTTACCGAAGGTCGGCAGAACTCCCGGCGGTATCCGTGATTATAAGAAGCAGGATTGCGACTGGATAGTATTTATTAAATGCATGCGTGCCGCGGGATTGCCTGTTGAGGTTCTCATTGAATATGTGAGCCTTTTCAACGAGGGAGACAGCACCGTTGCCGCGAGGAAAGAGCTTTTAACAGAGCAGCGAGATCAGCTTAAAAAGAGAATCGCAGAGCTTGAAAGCACTCTCGCAAGACTCAACAAAAAGATTGAAAACTATGAGAGCAAGTGCATCCCGTTCGAGGAAAAGCTAAAAGCGAAAAAGACAGACCGATAACTAAAATCACCAAAGTACATTTTGCTTTTGCCGCTCCGAAATACATTGATACAAACGACTTATTGTGTTAAAATGGAGTTTATATCAATTGTTTTTCGGGGTGGCATTTTTTATGTATATAAAAAGTCAGAATTTGAAACAGCTCTACCGCATAATTTTTTTATTGTGCTGTGAGGCAGGGATGATTTTACAATATATTGACAGTCTGCGACGCGGCAACGCCGACACGCTTTTATATTACTACACGGTACAAAGCGGCATACTCTGCTTTTTATATTTCTTTTTTCTCGCCGTTTTCAGTCCTAAAAAAGAAAAGGCCGTTATCAGAGGTGCCGTAACCATGTGTATAGCCGTGACCGCAATAGCCTATTTGTTTATGCCGAACGGTGCCAAAGAGGCAGCGGCCTCCGATAAGGCTTTTTACACAGGCTATATTCTTATGCACTATATCGTTCCTCTCATGGTGATACTCGACTATCTGCTGTTTTTCCCAAAAGGGCTATACAAGGCTCTGCACCCGCTTTGCTGGCTGATTTTGCCCTATCTGTATATCGCATTTACAATGATTTGCGCTAAATTCGGCAGCAAGATCTTTTCCGCCTTCGGCGGCAGCAGCCGTTACCCGTATCCGTTTCTCGACACAGACCTTTACGGCAAAAACAAGGTTGCGCTTATAATTGTCTTTATTACGGCGGCGTTTTTGGCTCTCGGTTATCTGTCGTTTGTTATTGACCGCCTGCTCGGAAAAAACGGCAAAAAGCTTAAGTAATAAAAGCCTCAAAACATATTTGAAGGAGCGATAAAAGTGATAATATATTTTACAGGCACCGGAAACAGCCGCCATTTAGCAAAAAAGGTCGGAGAAGCAATAAACGAAATTCCGGTCAACTCATTTGAATATATAAAGGAGTGTAAAAAGGGCAGCTTTGACAGCGATACCCCCTATGTTTTTGTATGCCCGACTTACGCTTGGCAAATACCGCACATTTTTGAAAAGCTCATAAGGGAATCCGTGTTTCACGGCTCCGATAAAGCATATTTCATAATGGATTGCGGCGGCGAAATAGGAAATGCAAGGAAACAATTACAAGCACTTTGCTCTGACAAGGGTTTCGAATTTATGGGTGTTTACGAGGTTGTAATGCCCGAAAATTACACGGCTCTTTACAGCGCACCTGATGAAAAAACCGCAGAGAAGCTTATAATAAAAGCGGATAAAGCGGCTCTTGACGCAGCAGAATACATCAAAGCCGAAAAGCCTTTCCCAGATATTAAAGTCGGCATTGCGGACAGACTGAAAAGCGGCATAGTAAATACGGTCTTTTACAAATTCATCGTATCCGCAGACAAATTCTACGCCACCGACAAATGCATAGCTTGCGGAAAATGCGTAAGAAGCTGTGTGCTGAACAACATCGAGCTTAAGAACGGCAAGCCTGTTTGGGGCAAAAGCTGCACACACTGTATGGCGTGTATTAACTTTTGTCCCACAAATGCCATTGAATACGGCAAGCATTCAATCGGTCTGAGGCGTTACACTCTGACAGACTGAAATACGGAAAATTGCTTTTACCGAATGTTCATAAAGCGTTTCATAACCAAGCGGTATTTTTATAAATTAAAGGCATAGATAAAGCAGACCTTGTCGGTACAAATCACAAGGTCTGTTTTTTTACGGTAATAATTCATATATGAGCCTTTTGTCTCAATATTGCATTTTTCGTTTGACGATAAAGACAGTCGCCGCGGTGATTTGCTTGCTTGCACCTATATATGAAAAGGTTTTTTCAAATTTGCCCTTTTGGGAGAAAAAAAAGAAACCGTTACCAAACGGTAACGGCTTCCTGAATTTTTTCCGAATGAATTATTCTGCGGTTTTTGCAGCCTTAGCGGCTTTTCTTTCCTCTATTTCTTTTACATACTCTCTCTGCTTACTCTCGGTAACCTTGTAGAAGAGCATGGGGATAATGGTGGCAACCATCGAAATAGCACCCGAAAGTATGAGCACAGCCCAAAGCTTTTCAGAGCCCTCCGGAGTTACGGTATTGTACGGGTCTGACGGAGAAATGCCGGAAATTCCATATGCCATAACGCCTATGAATGCGCCGACAGCCATACTGATTTTATTTATGAAGGTCTGCATTGAGAAGCAGATGCCCTCTGCTCTCTCGCCCGTTTTCCACTCAAGATATTCAACTGTATCGCCTATCATAGCGTAGGTTATTACGTTATTGATACCCTGCGGAAGTCCGAGGAGAACAAAACCTATGGCAAGCCAAAGGAGATTTGAGGAATTGTTATAGCCGCCGTTTCTGCCTATAAAGTACATAGCGAACATAACTACGGCGCCGAGTGCATGTACATAGATATATGTATTTTTCTTTCCGAGATGCTTTGTGAACCACGGAATAAGCACGGTTGCAATTGCTCCGCCGGGAACAACAAGTATTGTAAGAATACTGTATACTGCCTCGTTTCCGAGAACATACTTTGCAAAATAAAGCGAGCCCGTGTACATATAAACGGTTCTTGCCGCACCCAAAATACCTGAAATAAGTATGAGCAAAAGCTGATCGTTTTTAAAGAGAAGCCCAAGGTTATGGCCGAGTGAAGGCGGAGTTGTGTCGGAGGTATATCTCTCTTTTGTGTTTTTAAAGCCATAGAAGAACATCGGCAATGACACAATAACGAGAACAACTGCGCAAATAAAATATGTCCATTTAAGTGTGTTTGCGTTTGCTGCGGAATTAGCCGCTATAAGCACACCGTCGGCATCCTTATATTTTGCGGTTACAGCCGAAGTAATTACGGGTACAAATACCGTTACGGCGCCTGCGCCTATGGTGCAGCAAAGACGCGCAACAGTAAGAAGATTACCGCGAATGGTTGTGTTATTTGTCATAGCCGTTGAAAGGCCCCAATAAGGAACATCGGCTACGGTATATACCATTGACCAAATAACATAGATAACCGAAATAATGATGAATGATTTTGCCGTGCTGTTATAGACAGGCAGGAAGCAGGCTATGGTAACCAAGCCTATCGGAATAGCCATCCATTTAAGATACGGGCGGCATTTGCCCCATTTGGTTCTTGTTCTGTCAACAATAGAGCCCATAATCGGGTCATTGAGAGCGTCATATATCCTCGTGAAGAGCATAAGAAGCGCTACTGCAGTGGCACCTGTCGTTTTGCCGATCTTGGCGTCCGCCATTAAAAGTGCATCGGTCATAAATATGGTAAGATATGAGCCGATGATGGTGCAGATAAAGTTTTGGCCTATACCGGTAATACTGTACGCAATAGCTTCGCGCGGCTGCATATTACCGTCATTCGGCGTGGTGCCGAACAGCTTATGCCAAAAACCTTTCTTAACAGATTGATTTTCCATTAAGTTAACTCCTTTTCCTTTTTTACAACTTTATACAACTTAAAAAGTCATAAAAAATATTATAAGCCAGAAACTTAAAATAGTCAATTTGAATATGTCAAATTTTTCATCTTTATTTGATTAAAGACACAAAACTCGTTTGCGACCGTTATTTTTTCACATTTGGAAATGATACGCCCTTTTTGGCGGTCGAACCGCATATTTCTATTTGACTTATTTCTCTTAAACATTTATTATATAGAGTATATATTATTTGTCTGAAATCGGAGGATGACGGCGTGAAAAAATCAAACAGTTTACTGAAAAAATTACCGGGCTACATAGGCTACGGCGTAGGTGCCGTGGGGCTTGACCTCAGCTACGGAATGTTCTATTCGTTTTTGTCTTACTACCTTTCAAGCGTACTCGGACTTAAACCCGCATTTCTTTTGATACTCACCCCGATAGCACGTATTTGGGACGGTATTAACGACCCGATGATGGGAACGATAGTTGACAATACGCGCACAAAATTCGGTAAATACCGCCCGTGGATACTCATAGGTGCATTCTCGAACGCGGTGGTTCTTACACTCCTCTTTACATCCTTCGGTATGAGCGGAACAAAGCTCTACATATATATAGCCGTCATGTATATTCTTTGGGGAATGACCAACACCATGGCGGATATTCCCTATTGGTCGATGATACCCTCATTTACAAGCGAAGCTAAAGAGAGAAGCTTAGTAGCAACAATCGCGAGAACCTTCTCGGGTCTCGGCCAGGGAATCATAACAATATTGACTCCCATAATTCTTCCTCTGCTCTCAACAGGCATGACCACAGAAAAGGGTTACAGCGCAACCGGATTTTCACGTTGGGCTATGATATGCGGAATAGCACTTATACTTTTTTCGGCTACATGCGTATTCAATACAAAAGAGACAAACGTTGTCTACAACGAAAAGCAAAAATTCAGCTTCAAGCAGATATTCAAAACCGTGGCTCACAACGATCAGCTCGTCGTATTTATGATATTCGCCATGCTTTCAAATGCAGGCTGGTACCTGACAAGCTCTACGGCTGTTTACTATTTCACCGATGTTTTGGGTCAGCCTAAGGGTCAATCGCTTTTCCAAACAATCGGCGCAGTCGGCTCGGTAGTCGGCCTTTTGGTAATACCCATGCTCTCGGAAAAATTTACCATGCGCTCAATATACACCATATCGCTCTCGATGACTATTTTGGGATACGCCCTGATGTTCCTCTTCGGCCCGGTGCTTAAAATCGCAATAGCACTTGATATTTGCTATATTTTGGCCTCGGTGGGCATAAGTTCGATGTTTGTTTCGCAAACTGTATTCCTTGCGGACATAGTCGATTACGGCGAGTACAAAAACGGATCGCGAAGCGAGAGTATAACCTTCTCTATGAAGGGCTTTTTACAAAAAATGGCATACACCATTCAGACTGTTATTCTTTTCGGCGGTCTTGGTATATTCGGCTACAACGAGCAAATTAAAGAGGGCGTTATAAACAACGCCACCAAAAATGCGATAGGCACAATAGCCTTCGGAATACCGCCGATACTTATAATAATTTCAATGATAGTTTTCCGCAGCAAGTTTAAAATTCACGGCGAGCTTGCCGAAAAAATTCATAGCTATATTACTGAAAAAAGAGCTGCTGACGGTGACGAAAAATGAGGATTCTCATTATAAGGCACGGTGACCCCGACTACGAAAAGGATTCGTTGACTCAAAAGGGATGGCACGAGGCCGAGCTTCTTGCGGACAAAATGGAAAAGACCGACGTTACGGCTTTTTATGTCTCTCCGCTCGGCAGAGCGCAGGACACTGCAAGCGTTACACTTAAAAGGCTCGGAAGAAGCGCAAAAACTTATCATTGGCTCAGGGAATTTCACGCGCCGATATATGACAAAAAGACAAAAAAGCTCTGCGGTCCGTGGGATCTTATGCCTTCATTTTTCACTAAAGAGGATGACCTTTACGATGTGAAAAAGTGGGCGGACACAGAGTTTATGAAGCAAGGCAGAGTAAAGCAGGAGTACAGAAAAGTTTCTCAGGGTCTTGACAAGATACTTAAAGCGCACGGATACGAGAGAAAAGATAAATACTACAAGGCCGTAAATGCAAACAAAGACACAATAGTGTTCTTTTGCCATTTCGGCGTGGAATGTGTAATGCTTTCACATCTTCTCAACATTTCGCCCGTATGCCTGTGGCAGGGCTTTTGCGCTGCTCCGACCTCGGTCACTACACTGTACACCGAGGAGCGAGAAAAAGGCATAGCGGTATGGCGCTGCAGCTCATTCGGAGATATTTCTCATCTGTACGCAGGGAACGAAGAGCCCGCATTTGCCGCGCGGTTTTGCGAAATCTACGACGATATGTCGCAAAGGCACTGATAAAAGCTATAAAAATGGGGCTGTAAAAATTTCTCGTTTTTACAGCCCCGTTTTATATTGTATTTTATCTCAACTTATTTAAGCTTATCTATCATAATATGAGCCGCCTTGTATATATCACCGCAGCCGAGAGTCAGGACAAGGTCGCCGTCCTCGGCATTTTTAACAACATAATCGGCAACCTCCTCAAATGTATTAAACCACACGGAACCCGGAATTTTAGCGGCAAGCTGAGAAGTGTATACATTATAGGTATTGACTTCACGCGAACCCATTATTTCGGTCATAACGCAATGGTCGGGTATGCTGAGTACCTTTGCGAAGTCATCCATCAGCATATATGTGCGCGAATAGGTAAACGGCTGAAACACCGCCCAAACGCTGTGGTATCCCATCTCCATAGCGGCGTCAATGGTAACCTTGAGCTCAGCCGGGTGGTGAGCGTAGTCATCTACAAAAGTAACGCCCTTATATTTGCCGAGCAGCTCAAAACGTCTGTGAGCACCGCTGAATGCATCAAGTCCGTCACGGCAAGACTCGGCGTCCGCGCCGGAATACATTGAAGCCGCCAAGGCTGCAAGTGCATTAAGGACATTGTGGAGCCCGGGAACTCTGAGCTTTATGTGGCAGAGAAATTCACCCTTGTGCATAGCGTCAAATTCATAATAAGCGCCGTGTACGGGAGCGATATTTTCGGGATAATAATCATTTTCTTCAGCCATGCCGAAGGTAATAAGATCCTTGCCGGAAATGCCCTCCATAGCCTTTAATGTGTTGGCATCATCGCCGTTGTAAATTACCGCCTTCGTTGCCATAGAAGCGAACTTATGAAAGCTTTTAATCAGATTATCAAGTGTTTTGAAATAGTCGAGATGATCCTCGTCTATATTGAGTATAACGGCAACATCCGGTGACAAGTCAAGGAATGTATCGACAAATTCGCACGCTTCACAGACAAAATTTTCACTCTTGCCCACTCTGCCGCTTGAGCCCATCATCGGAAGCTTTCCGCCGATTACGGCAGACGGGTCAAGCTTTGCGGTTATCATTATCTGCGTAGTCATAGATGTAGTTGTGGTCTTGCCGTGAGTTCCGCAAATGCCTATGCAGTTTTTATACATCCTCGAAATTGCGCCGAAAAGCTTTGAACGCTCAAAGGTCGGTATTCCGCTTGCCTTAGCGGCTACAAGCTCCGGATTATCTTTAAGCAAAGCCGCGGTATAAACTATCATCTCGGCGCCTTTTATATTTTCCGCCCTTTGACCCATGGTAACGGGGATACCGAGCTTACGTATTCTGTCAAGCGTATCGCTCTCGTTATTGTCCGAACCGGAGAGTTCATAGCCCCAGCTGTGAAGTATCTCGGCAAGCGGGCACATACCGCTGCCGCCTATCCCGATAAAGTGTACTCTCTTTACTTCTTTTAAAAGTGTATCTATGTCTTTCATATAAGTCATACCTTTCGGTTTATTGTGTCAGTATTTCCGACTAAAATATATTATATTGCATTTCGGCAAAAATTTAAACCCTAAAATTATCTTTCACAATATATTTTCGGCATTCATATTATAGTGTATAGATATCCATCCGAAAAAGGAGGGAAATAAATGAAAAAAATCGTTATTGCCGGCGGAGACAAAAGGATGAGCTGTCTCGCCGAGCTGCTTTTTAACAGCGGGTATTCTTTCGCGTTATATGCGGTAAACGGCGGTCTTACCAAAGACGAGTTTCTTTGTTATCTGCGCGAAAACAACAATATACTGCTGATACTGCCGCTCCCCGTAAGCCGCGATAAAATTCACCTGAACACCGGCAAAGCGTTCGAAGACGTCAGGCTATCGGAAATCGGCGAATGTCTCGGAAAAAGCGATACGGTAGCAGGAGGAATCATCGGCGACAGTCGCACTGTTTTGTCGGCAAACGGCACAAAAGTATATGATTACTATGATGAGGAATTTATTACGGACAATGCCCGTTTGACCGCGCAATGTCTTAAATTTGTGTTAAATGAAAACGGAATATATGATTTCAGCGGCAAAAAGACGGCGATTACCGGATACGGCAGAACCGCGAAGGCTATTGCCGAATTCATGAAGGAAAACGGCGCAAAGGTACTGATAACGGCAAGAGACCCTCACGCACTCGCAGACGCGGTCAAAAAGGGATACAGCATATGCCTGCTGAGAGATTATGACTGCATAGCACACGACGCGGATATTTTAATAAACACCGTTCCAGCTGAAATAATAGATAAAAATATTTTAAGTCGATTGAGAAAAGACGTTCTGCTTATAGATATAGCTTCCCCACCGTTCGGAGTGGATATCGGGCTTGCCGACTCTTACGGGATAAACGCTGTCAGAGCATTGGGGCTTCCCGGAAAATACGCCCCCGAAGAAGCCGGCAGGCTGATATTTAAGAAAGCTCAACCGCTTCTGTAAGGAGGGAAAAATGTGCTGAACTTAGGATTTGCAATGTGCGGTTCGTTCTGTACGTTTAAAAAGGTGATCCCGATTATGGCTAAGCTTAAAAGCGACGGGTTTAACGTAGTGCCCATAATGTCTGAAACGGCATTTACAACCGATACACGTTTCGGCTCGGCTAAAGACTTCGCCGATGAAATAACCGAAATAACGGGAAACGATATTATAAGTACTCTGCCGAAGGCCGAGCCGATCGGCCCCAAAAAGCTGCTCGACTTACTTATTATCGCGCCGACTACGGGAAACACTCTCGGGAAAATGGCGAACGGCATAACTGATACGACCGTAACGCTTGCAGCTAAAGCGCACCTTCGCAACAGACGTCCGGTGGTAATAGCCGTTTCCACAAATGACGCGCTCGGTGCCACCGCTAAAAACATAGGTCTTTTAATGAACTGCAAATATATTTACTTCGTACCGATGAGGCAGGATGACTGCATTAACAAACCGAATTCCATAGTTGCGGATTTTGAAAAAATACCCATAACCGTTTTGGACGCTTTAAACGGCAAACAGACTGAGCCCGTAATAATATCGTAAAGCCACACAAAGAGAAGAATAGCACAAATAAAATATCCGCATTCGTAAAAGATCGAGTGCGGATATTTTTTCGACAAAAAACGGACCGTAAAATTTTTACAGCCCGTTTTTTAAGGGATTTAATAAGAAAAAATACTGTGTAAAAAATTACTTCTTACCGTTGAAAATGTCAAGAACGTCCATATATCCGTCGTCGCTTCCGAAGCCCTTGCCGTTGTCGGTAGTGCTGCTTACATCCTCAAAGCCGTCATCCTTGCCGCCGAACGAAAAATCATCGGTCTTATTGGGCTTTTTAGGCATACCGTTCTCATCCGTACCGAAGCCTGTGGCGATAACGGTAATTGTCATCTCGTCTTCTTTTTCTTTATCGAGATCTACGCCGAAGATGATGTTAGCATCCTCATCAGCCGCTGCACGAACTATACCTGCCGCGGTGTCGATATCGTCAAGGCCGATATCCTCAGAAGCGGAAATGCTTATTATAACGCCCTTAGCGCCGTCGATTGTGGATTCAAGAAGAGGGCTTGAAATAGCTCTCTGAGCCGCCTGCTCAGCCTTATCCTTGCCTTTGGCGGTACCAACGCCCATATGAGCATGGCCCGCATCTTTCATAACTGCGGTTACATCGGCAAAGTCAAGGTTTATAAGAGCCGGCTTAATAATAAGGTCGGAAATACTCTTAACGCCCTGGCGAAGAACATCATCTGCTATATCAAACGCATTGAGAAGAGTAATCTTCTGCTCGGATACCTGCTTTAATCTTTCGTTGGGAATAACAACAAGGCTGTCTACATGGCCTGCAAGCTCTGCAATACCTGCCTCAGCCTGCTGCATACGTACCTTACCCTCAAAATCGAATGGCTTTGTAACTATACCTACGGTGAGTATTCCCTTTTCCTTAGCTATCTCGGCGATAACGGGAGCTGCGCCTGTACCTGTTCCGCCGCCCATACCTGCGGTAATAAATACCATCTGTGTATCATTGAGCGCTTCAATAATTGCGTCGCGGCTCTCCTCGGCAGCTTTCTGACCGATTTCGGGCTTTGCCCCGGCGCCTCTGCCCTGCGTAATCTTTTCGCCTATCTGAATTTTCTGACCGGCTTTTGAAAAAGCAAGCGTCTGCTTATCGGTATTTATAGCTATAAGCTGAACTCTGCCGAAGTCATTGTTTGCCATACTGTTGACAGCATTTCCGCCGCCTCCGCCAACGCCTATAACTTTAATATTAGTAACGTCATTAAATTCGTTGTCCATTTCAAAATCCATTTGTGAACATCCTCCATTATGTAAAGTCTTTTATTTCACACCTAAATAAAGTTAAACTCATACCTATTTAGGTTAGTATATCATATTATCCCGCTGTTTTCAACGTTTTTTTGCATTTATATTGTATATAATTACGGAGATATAAACGGGACCGTTGTGTTATCCTCACGCTGGGGACTGAGATATGCCTTTTTGTCGATCGTGAAATCTATACTGCCCGTAAAATCGGGATTATCGCTGTCAAGCCTTGTCAGGGCAGCTTTTACAAAGTCCATTTTATCGTTCACGGAGGACGAAAGTCCCAAAAGCACGGTAACGCGCTCCTTATATACCATTTTAATATTGGAATGGTTGCTCACATCTATACTTGTTATTCCGCTGAGTTCATTTGATTCAAGCAATGTCAGCACATTTTTTATAATGCCGAGGTCGTCGTTATCCTGAAATTCCACGGTTTCCCCCGGTACCGCCGAAATCACCGGTGAGGAATCAATTATGATAATACCGTCGCCGATAGTCATAAGTCCGTCCTCAAGCACTTTGCCCTTGTCGGAAACCAACGTGAAGCTGTCGCCGTTGTCTATTGCAAGCTTGGCGGTTGCAGCCGTGATTTTTATCGTTATTGTTCCCGAAAGATTGCGTTTTATTTCGGCCGACTCAACATAAGGAAGGGTGCATTCGATTCCGGAGGCTGTTTTTTTCTTGCTTGTCATAAACATATTGTCGCCTATATTTATCTGCGACGCAGCTATAACATCCTCATTGCTGTATATCTCGTCACCGGTAACCGCAACATTGTCTATACGGAAAAAGACCGTAAGCGAAAGAGTTACTGCGACGGCAATTATAATTATAATACCCAGGATAAGAGCAATCAGCTTTTTTATCCTGCGTTTTTTCATTTTAATGAGCCTGCTGCGACGGCGCATTTCATCGCGCGAGAGCTGCTGCCTGCCGCCCTGCGTGCGCTCATTTGCCCTGCCGTATGTTACATCGGTCGTCTGCCTCCTGCGAGTGCCGGTCGGTGCAGTCTTCTGCCGACTCCCCCGCGGGTTTCCCGACGTTTTCGGCGAGCTGCCTTGTCTCTTGTTTTTCGGTCCCGTCATTTTCATTTATCCTTCTCACGTCTGCTCCGAGCAGTTTCAGCACCTTTTCAGGAGCTTCATATCCTCTGTCCAAATGCTGCGTACCTGTAATAACCGTCTTGCCGTTTGCGGCGAGACCGGCCGTTATAAGCGCAAAGCCTCCGCGAAGATCCGGAGCTACAACATTTGCGCCCGTCAGACACTTTGAACCCTCTATAACCGCCATTCTGCCCTCGACACTTATTTTTGCGCCGAGCCGCATAAGCTCAGTTACGTGTTTAAATCTGCTCTCAAATATATTTTCAATTATTACGCTCGTGCCGTCCGCTACAGACAGCATAGCTCCGACTATTGCCTGAGCATCGGTCGGAAAGCCCGGATACGGCATGGTGCGTATCATTTTTACTCTTTTAAGTCTCGGCGGTGCAGACAGACATATCCACCTGCCGCTCGTCGTTATATCACAGCCTGCTTCAGAAAGCACCGGAATCAGCGCGCCGATATGTGCCGGAATTACGTCCTTTATGCAAATTCTGCCGCCGGTTGCCGATGCGGCTATAAGATAAGACGACGCCTCTATGCGGTCGGGTATAACGGTATGGCATGTGCCGTGAAGCTTTTTAGTGCCCTCTATTACTACCGTGCTGTCGCCGGCGCCGGAAATTTTAGCGCCGCAGCCGTTTAAAAAATCGGCAAGGTCGCTGATTTCCGGTTCTCGCGCCGCATTTGTGATAACAGTGGTTCCGTCCGCCGCGGCGGCGGCTATCATTATGTTTTCTGTGGCTCCGACACTCGGAAAAGAAAGCGTAATATCGGCACCGTGAAGACTTTTGCCGAGCGAACAATACAGTCTGCCGTGTTCTTCGGTAATTTCGGCACCGAGCTTTCGCATCGACGATAAATGCAGGTCAATAGGTCTGAGGCCTATTTCACAGCCTCCCGGCGAAGATATTTCCGCTTTTCCCGTACGTGCGAGCACAGCACCCAAAAAGACTATCGATGAGCGCATTTCACGCATTAAATCATCGGGAATTTCACTTGCGGTAATAACGGACGAATCCACCTCTACCGTGTGACCGTCGCGTATCACCTTGCAGCCGAGATGCCGAAGTATTTGAATAGCGGCGTCTACATCCGAGAGAGCCGGGCAATTATGTATTTTGCATTTGTCGCCGGTCAAGACCGTAGCCGCTAAAATCGGCAGCGCGCTGTTTTTCGAGCCGTGGACTTCAATTTCTCCGCAGAGCCTTCGTCCGCCCTCTATTATTATCTTATCCAATACATACACACCCCTTAAAGAAAAAGGTAACCCTTTTTCATATTATGCAGGGCTGTATGTTTTGGAAACGACAGCTGTTATTTTTTCTCCGCTAACTTTTCTATTATATCACAAATCATCGCAGAAGAGTTTTCAACCGCCATTTTTTTTGCATTTCTGCCGAGTCTTACAAGAGTCTCGCGGTCTGCAACAAGTGAGTCAAACTCGGATATGAGTTTTTCGGGGGTTAAATCCTTTTCCTCAATAACGCGCGCGGCATCGTTTTCCACAAGAGCCATGGCGTTATGGTATTGATGGTTTTCGGCAACATTCGGTGAGGGAATAAGTATTGACGCTCTGCCGACTGCTTCGATCTCGGAAAGTGACGACGCACCGGCTCTGCCGATAACAAGGTCGCTTGCCGCAAGACAGACATCCATATCATCTATATATTCGCGTATTACCACGTTGCTTGCTTTGTTCTCGTCCACGCCGAGCTCTTTAAGCTTTTCGGGAACCCATTTACCGTATTTTCCGGTAGAATGCATAAAGAACAGATTTTTATTTTGCCAACGCTCGGCTATCAAGGCAGTCATATTTTCATTTATCGCCTTTGCACCCAGACTGCCGCCCATCGAGAGCACCATTATGCTGTCGGGCGAGACACCGAGCTTTGCACGTGAAAATTCCCTGTCCGCTTCTATAATTTCGCTTCTTACCGGAAGCCCCGTAACTACAGGCTCATTTTTACATTCAAGGTGTTCCTCTGCCTTTTTAACCGTGAGCATTACCTTGTCCACCGTTTTGGCGAGAGCCTTGTTTGTAACGCCGGGATAGGCGTTTTGCTCATGAATGGCTGTCTTTACGCCAAGTTTACAGGCCGTTCTGACAACGGGACCGCTGACATATCCGCCGAAGCCTACTACAACGTCAGGTTTAAATTCTTTGATTATTTTTTTGACCTCTCTCGATGAGCTTATCATAAGAAAGAGAGTTTTAATATTTTTAGCTATATTTTTAGCGGAAAACTTTCTCTGGAAGCCGGTAATTTCAATGGTTTTAAAGGCGAAACCCGCCGCAGGTACGAGCTTTGACTCCATATGCTCCTTTGTACCTATAAAAAGTATGTCGGCATCAGGATGGCGACGTCTGAGCTCGCCTGCGGACGCAAGTGCCGGATTTATATGTCCGCCGGTACCGCCGGCAGCGAATATGACTTTCATATGTTTACTCCTTATTCTTAGGCTTTTTATTTTTCTATTCGCGAATACCTTGATACCGACAGCACTATTCCCATTTCAACAAGCAGCATCATAAGTGATGTGCCGCCGTAGCTGAAGAAGGGTAAGCTTATGCCTGTATTCGGCAACGTATCAGTAACAACGCCGATGTTAAGCGCCGTCTGAAGTCCCACCTGAAAGACGATGCCCATTGCAAGCATGGCACCGAAGCGGTCCTTTGCCTTTAGTCCTATAACGACCCCACGCCAAACAAGCAAAACGTACAGCAAAATTATTCCTACCGCTCTGATGAAGCCGAGCTCCTCGCAGACAATCGCAAAAATAAAGTCATTTTGCGGTTCGGAAACATACAGATGCTTTTGTTTTGAGTTACCGAGACCGGTTCCGAAAAGTCCGCCGGAACCTATGGCATAGAGCGAGTTGTTGGTTTGCCATCTTGCTCCCTTGGGGTCGTAGCTTTTATCGAGCCACGCCGTAATTCGCGCGCCCGCGTATTTTTCAAGAAGCTGCGGATTGAGCACGAATATGATAATTGCCACGGCGGCAATTACCGCTATAAGCACAAACCAATGTCTCTTTATCTCGCCGAGATACATCATAATTACTCCTATGGCGAGAATAAGAATGGTGCCGGAAAGATGATTTTCAAGATAGACAAGACCCGCCGTAACAGTTATAACCAAAGCATAGAAAAGGAGCTGCAAAAACGAATTATACACAACGATATGTCCGCCCGACAGTTCCTTTACTCCGTCTGCAAATTTGGAACGGTTTATTGACTTTCCGACTATTTTTTTATGATTTCTGTCCATTTCGTATGCGCAAAACAAAATTATGGCAAGCTTTGCTATTTCCGACGGCTGGAAGGTAAAAAAGCCGAGATTTATCCATCGGTGGAATTCACCGAACGACGCCGGCAGTATAAGAACTATAACAAGCAGACCCCATGAGACAATAAGACCGGGGACAGCAAGTATTTTAAGATAATCATACCTGAGCTTTGAAACAAGGAGCATACAAATAACGCCGACAACGGCAAAAATCAGCTGACGCTTAAAAAAGTATGTGCTGTCCCCTTTTTTGTTGTAAAAGGCGTAGGTGTAGCTTGCCGAGAACAGCATTACAAGTCCTATTGTAAGTATTGCAATTACAAGAAGAAGGAAGAATACGTCAATTCCGCCGAGTGCGAGAAAATCGGGTCTTCGCGAGCGTTTTTTTGTCTTTTGAGGACGCGGTTTTGCATTTTGGGCGTTCCCTGCCATAATTCTTCCTCCTTTTCCTGAAAATTAAAACGGACATCTGCCGAAATCGGCAAATAAAATTATTTCATTCCGTAATACAAAAGAGCGGTTCCTATAATTCCGCCGAAAAGCTGAACGAGTGTAAACACGACGCATATCTTGCGCTCTTTCCAGCCGCACATTTCAAAGTGGTGGTGTATGGGTGCCATTTTGAAAATTCGTTTGCCGTGCGTTGCCTTGAAGTAGCATATCTGAAGCACATCCGAGAACATTTCGACTACATAGATTATTCCGTAAAGCAAGATTATAAGCGGACAGTCTATGGCATAAGCGAGGGCTACAACCATACCGCCGAGGAACATTGAGCCGGTATCGCCCATCATAACCTTTCCGGGATACCAGTTCCAGATAAGGTATCCGAGACATCCGCCGAGAAGGCATCCCGCAAGAAGGCTTACACCGAAGAAACCTCTGATAAGTGCCGCCGCTATAAATGAAATTGCCGCCACGGAGGTAACGCTTGCACACAAGCCGTCTACGCCGTCCGTGAAGTTTACGGCATTTACCGTGAGATAAATAACGGCAATTCCGAATATCCAAAAGAAAAATTTAAGGTCGACATTTCCGACGAACGGAATGAACATATATGTGTTTCCCGACATATAGAGCGCCGCAAGATACGCCAGCATCACAAGAATCTGCGCGCCGGTTTTCTGCGCTATGGTAAGGCCGAGATTACGTTTTTTGGCAACCTTAATATAATCGTCCGCAAAGCCTATAAGACCGAAAGCAACAGCCATTAAAAGTCCCGCGAATATTTTGACCTTCATATCGTCGCCTATGACAACGCTTCCCGAAGTCAGAATATGACCGCCGAGCAGCTTATCGGTTATCAGGACGACAGCGAACGATACGATTATGCTTATTATAAACATAAGACCGCCCATTACGGGAGTACCCTGCTTTGATTTATGCCATGCAGGACCTATGTCAAGAATAGTCTGCCCGAAGTGCAGCTTTCTAAGCCACGGAATTATAACAAATCCGAGCAAAAAAGCTATTAAAAAGCTAAGCAGAACGCCGAATATTAACGCAACCCAAATTTTCATTTACTCTTCCCACTCTCTGTATAAGCTGTTTATAACATCCTCGAGCTTCATTCCGCGACTCGCCTTAAAAAGAACTGCGTCTCCGTCTTTAAGCGTTTCGAGAAGCGCTTTTACAAGCTCGGTTTTATCGTCAAATGATTTTATTTCATCGACAAATCCTTTTGCTCCCTCGGCAATGTGTTTTGCTTTTGCGCCGTATGTAAAAAGAATGTCGATATTTTTGTTTTCGGTATATTTTCCGACATTTTCATGAGAAACATCGCTGTATTTTCCGAGCTCAAGCATATCGCCGAGAACTGCTATCCTGCGGTTTGATTTAAACGAGGACAACACATCCAGAGCCGCTTTTTGCGAATCCGGGCTTGCGTTGTAGCAATCCTCTATAACCGTTATTCCGCCAACTTTTTTAATACGCTGACGCATTCCGGACGGGACAAAGCTTTTGAGCCCTGCCGCTATTTTCCGCGGCTCCATTCTCATTTCATACCCCACGGCAAACGCCGCAAGAGCGTCATATACGTTGTGAATTCCGACGGTAGGCACGGTGACGCGCTGTGATGCGCCGTAAAATTCGACCGTGAAGGATGTAAAACCGTTTTTTTCTTCAATATCCTTTGCCCTGAAATCAACATTCGGATTTTCGATTCCGAAGAAAACAAGCTTATAGTCGGGCTCCCTTACGGTAACGAGCTTATCGTTATCGCCGTTTAATATAAGCGGCGCACCCTTTTTCATACCCTCGAGAATTTCAAGCTTCGCTTTTAGGATTCCGTCGCGTGAGCCGAGATACTCTATATGCGAAACGCCGATATTGGTTATTATACCGATGTCGGGACGAGAGCTTTTTGTCATTCTCTCGATTTCGCCGAAATGATTCATACCCATTTCAATAACCGCCGCCTCGGTATCATCTTTAAGACGAAGCAGAGTTTTGGGCATTCCGATTTCATTATTGAGATTACCCTCGGTCTTTATCGTTTTAAACTGCTCGGCAAGCACGGCGTAGGTCATTTCTTTTGTCGTCGTTTTGCCAACCGAGCCGGTAAGGCCTACTACCGTCAAATTATCAAGCGTACCGCGGTAATATCCTGCAAGGTCAAGCAGAGCCTTGCCGGTATCCTTAACTGTGATTACGGGTATGCGGCTGTCAACCTTTTTACGGACAAGCACCGCCGCGGCTCCGTTTTGAGCCGCCTGCGACACGAAGTCGTGCCCGTCAAATTTTTCTCCCTCAAGACATATGAAAAGGCATCCCTTTGGTATGTCGCGGCTGTCGGTCGAAACCGATGTCACAATACAATCATAGCCCGAGAGCCTGCCGCCTACGGCTTTTGCAATACGCGAAAGAGTTAATTCCATTACTTATCTTTTCCTTCTGCTAATATACCTGCCACAACTTCACGTTCATCATAGTGTATTTTGCCGGTATTTAATATTTGATACGTCTCGTGCCCTTTGCCGGCAAGGAGAACGACATCGCCCTTCTTCGCTTCGCCGAGTGCATATCTTATGGCCTCGGTACGGTCAACAAGAACCTTGATTTTCGCTTTGCAGTTATGCATACCCTCTAAAACATCGTCAACTATAAGCTGCGGGTCTTCGCTTCGCGGATTATCAGAGGTTACAACCGCAACATCTGCAAGGTCGCCTACTATCTTGCCCATTTTAGGGCGTTTGGTCTTGTCTCTGTCGCCGCCGCAGCCGAATACGGCTATAATTCTGCCGTTTGTGGTTTCACGGACCGATGATATTACATTTTCAAGGCCGTCGGGAGAATGTGCGTAATCTATAAGAACGGTATAATCCGTATCCGTCGGAACTACCTCAACTCTGCCGGGTACGCCCTTGCTCTTTTTGAGCGAAGAAAGGACATCGGAAAAATCAAGTCCCGTGAGTATGGCACAAATTGCGGCACCCATCGTGTTATAAACGGTGAAGTGACCGGGTATGCCTACGTTTGCTCTGCCGATTTTATCGTTCCAAAGGAGTTCGTACTGCACAGAGGAAGAGGTGCAGACAACATTTTTTGCCACAAACTGCGCCTCATTGTTTTTAACCGAAAATGTCACGACCTTTATCGGCAGTCCGTCTACCATATAATGTGCCGATTCGTCATCGATATTTATAACAGCCGTGTCCGCTATTTCAAACAGCTTGCGCTTGGCGTTTCGATAGTTTTCAAAGGTTTTGTGATAGTCAAGGTGATCCTGCGTGAGATTGGTAAACAATGCTATGTCGAAATGACATCCGTCTACCCTCCCCTGCGCGAGTGCTTGGGAAGAGACCTCCATAACGCAGTATTTACAGCCGCTGTCAACCATTTCCCTGAAGAGTCTCTGAAGCTCTTTGCTGTCGGGAGTGGTAAGCGACGACGGGTACTCTTTGTCGCCCGTTACGTTTTTAACCGTGCCTATAAGTCCGGATTTTATTCCGAGATTATCGAAAATTCCTTTTAAAATAAAGGTTGTTGTAGTCTTTCCGTTTGTTCCGGTAATGCCTATAAGATGAAGCTTCTCGGACGGATTACCGTAAAAATTGGCGCACAATAAAGAATATGCATCTCTTGTGTTCTTAACCAAAATCTGATTTTCAACACCGGTATCATACTCCGCCACTACCGCACGGGCTCCTTTATTTACAGCCTCCTCGGCGGCAGAGTGGCCGTCAAAATGTGCGCCCTTGATGCACACAAAAACGCAGCCCTCGCAAAGCTTTGCGGTATTATCGGTAATATCAGTAATTTCCGTGTCATTAAAATTGCTTTTTGTATCAATGCCCTTTAAAAGCTCTGATAACAGCATCGGTTTTTTCCTCCTGTTTTTTACTTTAATATTATGCGGGACCGTCCTGTACGTTTACGGACGACTTGAAGTAAACTGTAATTACAGAGCCCTGCTCTGCCTCGGTGCCCTCCGCAATGCTCTGCTTATAAGACACAAAGTCATTTGAAGAAGAATTGCCGGCTACCTTTATGTTAAAGCCTGCGTTAACAGCGGCCTTATTGGCTGCGCTGATTGACATATTGCAAAGATTCGGAACGGTGGCAACTGCCTTTTGCGACGAAGAATCGGTATATACCACTATTACTCCGCCCGACCTCATTTGCTGGCCTGCCGCAGGCGTCTGTGAAACTACCTTAGCACCGTCTCCGACAACCTTTACGGTATAGCCCGAGGCTTTTGTCTTTGCATCCTGAGGAGACAATCCGATAAGACTCGGAGCTACGGACGATACGTTTGCCATTTCCTTATCGTCATATCTCGGCTCAACATTCAAGTAGGTCAGCACCTTTTCAAGTATATCGCCTGCTATGGGAGCTGCTACCGCACCGCCACCGTGAGCACCTGTCGGCTCATCTATCGCTACAAGTATTGCTATTTGCGGATCATCGGCGGGGGCAAAGCCGGCAAAGGAGGCAATATACGCTCCCTCGTGTCCGATTTTTTCGGAGGTACCCGTTTTGCCTGCCACGTGGTAACCCGCAACATATGCGTTTTTACCTGTTCCCACGGATACGACCTGCTCCATCATATTAGATACTATCGAAGCGGTTTTTTCGGATATGACCTGTCTTTTGACTATAGGCTCCGTCTTTTTCATGACATTGCCATCACCGTCAAGCATAGATGATACTACATACGGCTGCATAAGCTTACCGCCGTTTGCTATCGCCGAAACCGCCGTTACTATTTGAATGGGCGTCACCTGGAAGGTTTGACCGAACGAGCTTGAAGACAGCTCCGAAATACCCATTTTATTGAGAGAGTGATATGTCACGTCGGCTACGGGAGTCGCCTCCGCAGGCAGGTCGATACCTGTTTTTTCGGTAAAACCGAACGCTTCAAAATATTTATAAAAAGTATCTTTACCGAGCTTTTGCCCTATTGTCACAAAGAACGGGTTACAGGAATTCATAAGTCCCTGCGTCAAATTTTCCGTACCGTGGCCGCCCGGCTTCCAGCACTTCTGATAATTATTCGCAACCTGAATACCGCCGGTGCAGGTATATGTTGTATTTAGGTCCACAACACCCTCTTCAAGAGCCGCCGAAACGACTATCGTCTTAAATACCGAACCCGGCTCATATGTATCGCTTATATCGCGATTCCGCCACTGAGCATAAAGAGCGTTCGTCGTAGCCTTTTTTTGCTCGTCGGGAGAGGATATTGCGGATATGCTCTCGGCAAGCACCTTGTTAGAAATCTTATTAGGAGAATTTAAATCAAAGTCGGGCTTTGACGTCATACCGAGTATAGCGCCGGTTTTGACGTCCATTATTATGCCGTAAGCATATTTCGCGCCCGTGTCCGTAAGTGCCTGGTCGAGCGACTGCTCGAGGTAATACTGTATTACCTCGTCTATTGTAAGCACAAGGCTGTAGCCTGCCTTAGCGTCATATGTGGTTTGATAATCCGTGGACATAGAGCCCTGTCTGGCATTTTTAGCCGTTATTATTCTGCCGGCGGTGCCGGTAAGCTCGTCATTGTATTTCAGCTCAAGCCCGAGCCTGCCCGAATCATCGGAATCCGTAAAGCCTATTATTGTGGAAGCAAACGACGAGTAAGGATAATATCTCTTTGTATCGGGATCAACACCGATTATTGAGGAAAGCTTGTTTTCGGAAATAAACGTTTTAAGACGGTCCTTAACATCCGTCTCAACCTCGCCGGCTATTTTTTCGTAGCCGCTGCTTGTGCGCTCCGCCTTTTTGCGAATCGTCTCTTCGTCCACACCGAGCATGGTACTGAGATTTGTAACCACAAGGTCGCGCTGCTCGTCACTTGTTATCTTTGACGGATTTATATAGACAAGCCACGCCGAAGCACTTTTGGCAAGAGCTTTCATATTTGAATCGTAAATCGTTCCGCGCTGAGCCGAAACCGTGGTGTCCGAAAGCTGATTTTGCTCGGCTTTAAGCTTATATTCGTTGCCGTGTATAAGAGAAATATATGCGAGCGAGCCGACACATACAAGAAAAGCTGCGGCGATGAAGCACAGCACCGTAACAGCTCTTTTACCCATTCTCTTTGAAGGTCCGGTCTGCATATTTTTCTCCTTTCATTAAATTTAAGTCTGATTTTGTTTTACGTTTGTCGAATTGAAAAGCGAAAAAGGCGCAAAAGGCGCGCTTTCTCTGCCTCTTATTCTGAATCGTGTGCATTTTGTGCATTTTTGCGACGACTTGTATTTTTGATACACGAGGAGCGAAAAAGGTGCAAAAAGGCGCGCGATTCAGACAAAATAAATAGCATAACGAGAGTTAAGTATAGCTACCTTAACCCTCGTTTTATTTTATTTCATTTTACGTGTATATATTCCAAAAGTTTGGTTATAAGCGACTTTGACTCTTTTGAGTCGGAGGACGATGCTTTGCCTCCGGAAACAGTTACCTTATCATCGCCGGAAAGGTCTATATATTCTATCTGATAATTTTCCGCCTTTACCATTCCGAGAACATTTTGTGCATAATCATCGACCTTTTCAAGAGATATTGTCGAATCGAGCTGCATATTAAGTCTGACGGTCTCGGCCTGCGCCGCCGTAAGATTTGACTCAGTCTTGGCGATTTGGCGGTCAAGCTCGTCCACACGCAACTTGCTGTAAAGCAGAGCCGCAAAAAGCGAGAGCAAAACAGCGGCAACCGTAAGCACCTTTGCCGCACGCAAAGCCGTGGCTCGCATTTCGTTTTTTGCCTCGACCGTTGTTTTCTTTTTTCGTGTTACAAGCCGCATACCGGAGTCGGCCGCACGCTCTCCGACGCCGGGCAGGGTAGCTATTTTTCTCGCGGCATTATGATCGAATGAGACGGGTTTCGGCTCAAACATGGAAAAATCATAATTACCGTACTTATCGTAATTACCTGCCATTTTTTCTCCTCCGGGAAATTTATCTTAAAATCTAATCATCTTTAATCTTTTTTATTGAACGAAGCCGCGCCGAACGCGAACGAGGATTACGCGACAACTCTTCATCGCTTGCCGCAACACCCTTTACGGTAATCTCACCGCGCGGCGTTTTTCCGCAAACACAAACCGGAAAATCCTTTGGGCAAGTGCAGCCCTCACAAAAGTGTGCAAAGCGTTTTTTCACCATACGGTCCTCAAGAGAATGGAATGTTATTACCGAAAGGATTCCGCCAACCTTAAGCGACGAAAACATATCATCAAGTGCCGAATCAAGCTTTGTAAGCTCACCGTTTACCTCTATACGGATTGCCTGAAAAGTTCTGCGTGCCGGATGCGAGTCTCGCATTGCACGCTGAGGCATTGACATTTTAATAATATCGCAAAGCTCAAATGTTGTTGAAATTCTTTTATTTTCACGTTCTTTTACTATATTTTTAGCTATGCTCTTTGCATACCGTTCTTCACCGTAGTCTATGATTATACGATAAAGCTCATTTTCGGAATAAGTGTTAACAACATCCGCGGCACTTTTGCCCTCTTTGCTCATACGCATATCAAGCGGCGCGTCCATATGAAACGAAAAACCGCGCTCGGCAGTATCTATCTGATGAGAGCTGACGCCGAGATCCGCCATAATTCCGTCGGCTTTTCTGCCGTTTAATATTGCGGATATATTATCAAATGTATCGTGAACTATCTCAACATTCGGAAAAGACGCAAAGCGCGCCTTCAATACCTCTATAGCCTCAGGGTCGCGGTCAATGGCTATAAGCCTGCCCTTATCGGAAAGCCTTTGAGCCACAGCGTGGGAATGCCCCCCACCGCCCGCGGTACAATCGACGTAAAGGCCGTCGGGCTTTATTTTGAGTGAATTGACAGTTTCGTTAAATAATACGGGAATGTGTTCAAAATCCATTTTAAATACCTATCAGAACTGAATCTGCGAATAGTCGAAGGTCTGACGAATGTTTCTCGCACGTTCCATGGTCTTGTAGTATTTATCTGCATCCCATATTTCAAGGCGCTTACCTACGCCGGCAACGACAACATTCTTTTTAAGCCCGGCAAAGTCGCAAAATTCGGTAGGAATGGTAATCCTGCCCTGCTTGTCCGGCTCAACCTCAACCATACCGCCGAAGAAAAGACGCTGCATATCAAAATTCTGAGTATTGATAACAGACTCGGCTATCTTGCTCCACTCTTCGTCGGAATAGATATAAAGGCAATCGCTGCCGTCTATCGGGCAGAACACTCTGAAGGTAGAACCGAGCTTATTACGCATCTTGGCAGGAATGAAAAGGCGGTTTTTGGCGTCTATGGTGTGTTCTTTATAGCTGCCGAAGCTTTCGGTACGCTTTTGCGCCGCCGAGGTTTCGGTAGTTTTTTCTTTAACATTTTCGTCAGCCACTTTATTCATTCCTCCTTTCTGCTCCAAAGTGTGGGTTTTTACTCCCCAAATATGGGTTTTTTAAACATTTCTCACCTATTGACTGTAATTATAAAGCATACTCACCCATTTTGCAATAACTAAAGCAAAAAAAACTTTGTTAAATTTAAATGAATTTTCGACATGATTTTTAGGCATAAAAGAACGGTATTCAGCATAATAGCCGAATACCGTATCGTAAATTATCGTATTTTGACCTTAAAAAGGCCGTTTTTAAACAGGTCTTACCGAAATATTTTTCTCCTTGAGATATTTTTTCAGCGATTCTATCGGGATTTCATTAAAGTGGAAAAGCGACGCCGCCAAAACAGCGTCCGCCTTGCCTACCGTAAAAGCATCGTAAAAATGTTTCAGCTCACCCGCTCCGCCCGATGCGATAACGGGAATACCGACGCTTTCTGAGACAGCTCTTGTAAGCTCAAGGTCGTAGCCCTTTTTTTGACCGTCGCAGTCCATACTCGTCAAAAGTATTTCGCCTGCGCCGCGCTTTTCCGCCTCAGTCGCCCAAAGTACCGCGTCAATTCCCGTGGGGATTCGTCCGCCGTTTAAATAGACCTCCCATTTTCCGTTGTCGGTACGCTTTGCATCAATGGCGCAGACAACGCATTGACTTCCGAATTTGTATGCCGCGTCATTTATAAGGTCGGGATTTCTGACAGCCGCTGAATTCACCGAAATTTTATCGGCACCGGCTCTTAGCAGCTCCTTAAAGTCGTCGGTAGAGCGGATTCCGCCGCCCACCGTAAACGGAATGAATATAGAATTTGCTACTCGCGAGACTATATCGAGCATTGTGCCTCTGCCGTCATTGGTAGCGGTTATATCGAGAAGCACAAGCTCGTCTGCGCCTTTTTTATCATATTCCACGGCGCATTGCACGGGATCGCCGGCGTCGCGTAAATTTACAAAGCTGACACCCTTGACAACCCTGCCGTTTTTAACGTCAAGACACGGGATAATTCTTTTAGCGTACAAGTGCGCCACCTCCGAGCTTCGCAAAATTTTCAAGTATTTTAAGTCCTACTCTGCCGCTCTTTTCGGGGTGAAACTGCGTAGCATAGAGGTTTATTTCAGGAACCGCCACGGAAGAATCGAACGAAATTCCGTATTCCGTTTTCGTAGCGACGTCCGAGCAATTTTCGGCGTCGAGATAATAGGAATGAACAAAATAGACGAACGAGCCGTCTGCAATGCCGTCATATATGGGGCAAGGCTTTTTGATGTCTGCGGAATTCCACCCGATGTGCGGAATTTTAAGCCCCATATCCGACGGAAAACGCTTCACCCTTCCTTTTAATATGCCGAGTCCGGAAACGCCGGGGCTTTCCTCGGAGGAGTCAAAAAGAAGCTGCAGCCCGAGACAAATTCCCAAAAACGGCTTGCTTCCGAGCGCCGCCTTTTTAACGGCCTCACAAAGTCCGCTTTCGGTCATACAATTCATGGCATCGCCGAATGAGCCGACACCCGGCAAAATGCAAGCACTTGCATTTTCAATTTCGGACGCTCTGCTCGTAACAAGGCTCTCGGCTCCGATGAAATCAAGAGCTTTTTTTACGCTTTGTAAATTCCCGGCGCCGTAATCTATTATTGCTATCATATAATGCTTCTCCCCGAAGAAAAAATATGAAATATTGTACCATCATTCTTTTCTGTTTGCAACCGTCGGAGACACAGCATTTATAACATTTACAAAGCCCATCGAAAAATAAAAATCGGCAAGTATCAAAAGATACTCACCGATTTTGGTGGGAGAGAGTGGATTCGAACCACTGAAGTCAGTGACGACAGATTTACAGTCTGTTCCCTTTGGCCGCTCGGGAACTCTCCCATATTAAATTATGATGCGTAAAATGGAGCTGGTGGACGGACTTGAACCCCCGACCTGCTGATTACAAATCAGCTGCTCTACCAACTGAGCTACACCAGCGTTTCGAACGCTTGAATATATTATCATAAAAGGTCGGTTTCGTCAACACAAATTTCAAAAATTTTTAAAAAACTTTGTAAAACCCGTTTCTCGGTGAATCGGTAATTAAGAGCACTCGGCGAAAACTGGTTTAAAACCCCTTGCAAATATGACTGCCTGCCGACACAATACATACTCTTGCTTTTTACCGCGCAATACTGTATAATTTATTCCAAAAATAACGATAAAAGACACATTAATTACTCGCTGCAAATGCAGCTGTTTCCGGTAAGGCGTGTTGTATTGAGCAGTAATGATACAAGCCTTATCTTATAGGAGTTTTTATATGAAGGACAAAGCACAAAAAAATATTAAGATGCATTCGGTTCAGTTCAACTTCATAATGAACGCCATACTGACCGTTTCTTCATTTATTTTTCCGCTGATAACGTTCCCGTATATTTCGCGTACTCTTTTGGTAGACGGTATCGGAAAGGTGAATTTCGCAACGTCGGTAATTTCATACTTTACCATGTTCGCTTCGCTCGGTATACCGACATACGGTATCCGCGCGTGTGCAAGAGTTCGCGACGACCGCGAAAAGCTCACAAAAACCGCACAGGAACTTATAATAATAAACCTTATCACCTCGGCAATAACATACGCTGTATTTTTTATACTGCTCTTTACCGTTGACAGGTTCTATCAGGACAAAACACTGCTCACCGTAACCAGCGTTTCGATTATACTCAACACCTTGGGCGTTACATGGCTTTATTCGGCTCTTGAGCAATATTCGTATATTACGGTAAGGAACATTGCCTGCAAGCTTGTCTCCGTAATATTGATGTTCATATTTGTCCACAACACATCGGATTATGTGATTTACGGTGTAATTGCGGTCTTGGCATCGGGCGGCTCGAACCTTTTGAACTTTATCAATCTGAAAAAATATATTTCTCTGCGACCCGTAGGGCATTATGATTTTAAGCAGCATTTGCAGCCGATATTCATTTTCTTTGCGACATCGATTGCGATAAGCATTTACACAAACCTTGACACGGTTATGCTCGGCTTTATGACCGACGACACACAGGTAGGCTTATACAGCGCCTCCGTTAAGGTTAAAACCGTTTTGCTCGCCGTGGTCTCTTCACTCGGAAACGTTCTTTTACCGAGGCTGTCGGTATACATACACGACAATGATTACAGTAAATTCAGAGAGGCGCTGTCAAGAGTTCTGAACTTTCTGCTTTTGATAACTATACCTTTGACGTTATTCTTTACGCTCTACGTTAAAGACTCCATTATATTGCTTTCCGGCGAAGCCTTCTTAGACGCCTCTCTTTCAATGAGACTTTTGATGCCCACGGTATTTTTCTGCGCCCTCAGCGGAATGACCGGCAATCAGATGCTGGTACCGCTCGGTAGAGAAAAGGCTGTAATGCTGTCGGTAAGCATAGGTGCTGTTTTTGATTTTGTTTTAAACTTCTTTGTAATTCCGAAAATGGGAGCTGCCGGTGCGGCACTCTCGACACTTCTTACGGAATTTTTGGTTTTGGTGGTACAGACATTCTTTTTAAAGGACCATCTCGGCAAAGTCATACGCGGAGTAAAGGCATTGCCCATTATTTTAAGTGCTGCCGTATCCACGGGTGCCGGAATCGTGATACAGCACTATATGGGCGTTTCAAACTCATTTTTACGGCTTGTCATCGGTGCGGTTTCGTTCTTTGGAATTTATTTTGTTCTGCTTCTGATTTTAAAGGAAAAGTTCCTTACGGAAAGCCTTACGCTTGCACTTGAAAAGCTGAAATCGCTGCTGTCTTCGAGAAAGCAGCAGCCGAAGGATTAGTTGTTTTACGGTTTTACAAACCGTGAAATAAGCATTAAGCAAATTGAAGAAACTGAATTGTACAAACCCCCGATAGAGGTCTTTTACTCCTATCGGGGGTTTATGCTGTGATTTTGCCGGAAAGCCTTTGTTCCGCATATCTTCACAAAAGTTCAAACAGATCTTTGCGGCATTTGATTTTTCCGCTTTTTTTAAGCTTACCTATAACAGCGGACAGTCCCGAACGGTCAACCTCGAGATAATCCGCAAGCTGCTGACGGTCATAGGTAATGTGAAAGCTGCTTTTCCCCTGCTCCTTAGCCGTCTGCATTAAATATGTCATCAGCTTTTCCTCCGTAGAGCGTTTACTCGTCACCTCAAGCCTTTTCATAAGGACAAGATTTTTCACCGATGACGTTCGCAGCAAATTCAGAATAAAACAGTTATATATATCCGTATTTTTGAGAGGAATATCCGGCAGACTGAGGAGCATGACAACGGTTTCGCCAAGGGCAACGACATCTACCGGAATACTTTTTATTCCGGCACATACAAACGCTTCACCGAACACCTCCGAAGGCTCCAACACAGCGACTATGCTGCGATTGCCGTAGTAATCCGTCCGCTCTATTTGCGCGTTGCCGTGAAGTACAACACCTATATGCTCAGGTTTTTCGCCCTCGGAGAAAATAACGTCGCCTTTAGAGTATTTAACAACCTTAGAGTTCAAAATCTCGGTCAGGCACTTTATGTCGTCTATGTCAAGTCCCGTAAACATACGACACTTTTTGAGTATTTCAAAATAATTTTCCATTTTGCCTCCATTTGTTGAAAATTCAACATACAATTCGGTTTTATTATATTATAATGTCCTCACAAGTCAAGAAAAATAAATTTCGGAGGATATACCATGATAAGAAAAATCATTAAAATAGATGAAGAAAAGTGCAACGGCTGCGGCGCATGTGCCGCCGCCTGCCACGAGGGTGCAATAGATATGGTAAACGGCAAAGCTAAGCTCATGCGCGAGGATTACTGCGACGGGCTCGGTGACTGCCTGCCCGCCTGCCCCACCGGAGCTATAACATTTGAAGAAAGAGAAGCTCCCGAATACAACGAGGAAGCCGTTAAAAAGGCAAAAATGCACAAAGCGGCGGCTATGCTTCACGGCGGATGCCCCGGTTCACGTTCAAGGGCAATTGAGCGCAAAAACGAAGTCCCAAAAAGCACGAACACGGTTTCGGAAAGCCGTTTGAGGCAATGGCCCGTTCAGATAAAGCTCGTTCCGGTAACCGCTCCGTACTTTGAGAATGCGGATTTACTCATATCAGCCGACTGTGCTGCTTACGCATACGGAAATTTCCACGCAGATTTCATAAAGAATCGTATAACTCTTATAGGCTGCCCGAAGCTTGACGACACGGATTATTCGGAAAAGCTGACGGAAATTATAGCGCTCAACAACATCAAAAGCGTTACCGTTGTGAGAATGGAGGTTCCCTGCTGCGGAGGTATTGAAAACGCCGCAAAACAGGCTGTAAAGAGAAGCGGAAAATTTATACCGTGGCACGTGGTGACGATATCAACCGACGGAAACATTTTGGATTAAAAAGCAAAATGAACAAAGAAAAAATGAGCTGTAAATTTTTACAGCTCATTTTTTGGTATCAAGAATTCTCTTTAATGTATTTGCCGTATTTAATTCTGTTAACTACAAAGCCTACACCGAGAATCAGCAGAAGCGGAATCAACAGTATAATAAGAGCCAATATACCGCAAACGACAATCGGGACGCCTTTTTTGCTCTTTTTGACGTTGCACTCGGGCTTTTTCTCTTTTTGAGGCTTCTTCCCCTGCTCGCCCTCTTTATAGAACGGTCTTATAGGAAGTATGGCATCATATGACGGTATACCCGAATTATGTAAAAGCGGTTCCGCAAAATCGGTAAACGAATCAGCAACCTTTATAAGCTTGCTCGGCTTTATATGCAGAGCGGCAAAAACCGAATCTACAATGTGAAGAAGCCCTATGGTTATTTTATATTCGTTATCGTCAACACTGTAAAGGTCTTCTCCGCCGTACAAATTAACAACAAGGTCACAGATAAAGTCAACAACGCTTTTATCGGCAATATCGGCATAATCCTCGGGCTTCAGCCCTGTTTCGGCACGGGTCAGCTTTGCGACTTTACCTATTGTAAGAGCATTAAGCTTTTTGGCAAACGGTTTTATAAGCCAGCCGATTTTATAAATGAGTTTTTTCTTTATGCTCATTGCCGTCGCCATATCGGCAAGCGTCGGAATATCCGTTCCGGCGGCTTTTATCATATCCTTTACCATACCGATAAGCTGATATTTGAGATACTCCTGAAGGGTTTTGCCCTCCAAATCGAAGTCCACCGTTTCGGTTATGAGGTCGGTGGTGGTTGAAACCATTTTTACATCCGGGTCCAAAACAATGGTGCGTATCGGTGCGGGATAACCTACGGTTGCGGCGGTTGCTATATCGTAAAGCGTATTTCCGCGGTCGCTCGTTATCACGTCTATATCGTGTACGTGAGTGTGACCCGTAAGAATAAACTGTATGCCTAAGTCGGCAAGCTCGTTTCTGCGCGTCTCGTAGTCGCCGAGCATATCGTTTTTGCCTATCAGCTCATAAATCGGCGACGGGGCTATAAGCGGATGGTGAGTCATGGCCAAAATAAACTGGTCGTTTTTGCGTGCATCCTCCGCCTGAGCCTTTATCCACTCAAAGCACTCATCCGAAAAGCCGCTTTTTCCCGAGAGATTGCGGTCGTCATTAAGTGCAAAAAGCCTGTAACCGTCGGCAAGCTGCACTACATACGACATACTGTCTCGATGAACAGCAATCGCTTCATCGGGGCCGAACTCTTTATACATATCATAGAGCTGCTCACGCTTTGCGGCAGGGATTTTCACCTTTTCATTGCCTACAAAGCTGTCTGTCAAGCCGTCATCCTGATAGTCGTGGGTTGCCGTAAGAACATAAACGCGCTTTCCGCTCTTTTTTAAATCGCGGAGCATTTCGATAAATTCCTCGTGTGCCTCAATTTCACCGTTGTTGGTGGTATCGCCCGAAAGCAAAACGATATCGGTTCGTTTATCTTCTTTTATCTGCTTAAAGGCAGCTCTTAAAAGCTCCTCGCTGTATTTTAAAAGCTTTTGGCTTTTGGCGTTTGCCGCATCGTAAGCCTTACCCTCTGTGCCGGTCTTTTTTGAATAGTAATGCGTGTCCGTTATCACGGTCACGGTAAGAGGTGTTTTCGCCAAATTTACTGACCCCCTTTTTTACTTTATCGCTTTTGTTTTGACTTCATCTGCAAGGCGGTCGCAAAGAGACGAAAGCTCCATGGAGCCTATATCGCCCTCGCCGCGATGGCGAACGGAAACAGTACCGTCTTCAACTTCTTTGTCGCCGACAACGAGCATATACGGCGTCTTTTGAAGCTGCGCCTCACGTATTTTATATCCGATTTTTTCGGAGCGATCGTCAACCTTTACGCGGATACCGTATTTTTTAAGCTCTGCCTCGATTTCATGCGCTCTGTCTGCATGGCGGTCGGCAATCGGAAGAACGACGGCCTGTACGGGAGACAGCCAAAGCGGGAACGCGCCTGCAAAATGCTCTATAAGAACGCCGATAAATCTCTCTACCGAGCCGAAAACAACGCGGTGAATCATAACGGGGCAGTGCTTTTCGCCGTCGGCACCCGTGTATTCAAGATTAAATCTCTCGGGAAGCTGGAAGTCAAGCTGAATAGTACCGCACTGCCAGGTTCTGCCGAGCGAATCTTCAATGTGGAAGTCAAGCTTCGGACCGTAGAACGCACCGTCGCCCTCATTTACGGTATATTCCTTACCAATGCTTTCGATTGCGTCGGAAAGTGATTTTGTGGCTTTGTCCCATTCCTCTTTTGTGCCCATATGGTCCTCGGGCATGGTTGAAAGCTCTATGGTATATGGCAGCTTAAAGAGATTATAAACCTCGTCAAAGAGCTGTGATATTCTTACAACCTCGTCGCGTATCTGGTCGGGAGCGAGGAGTATATGAGCATCGTCCTGAGTGAAGCAACGTACGCGGAAAAGTCCGTGAAGCGCGCCCGAAAGCTCGTGGCGATGTACTCTGCCGAGTTCACCGTAGCGAAGAGGCAATTCCTTGTATGAATGAGGCTCAAGCTCATAAACAAGTATGCTGCCGGGGCAGTTCATCGGCTTTATGGCAAAATCCTCACCGTCGATAACGGTTGTATACATATTATCCTTGTAGTGATCCCAGTGACCAGAAGTCTCCCAAAGCGAACGCTTCATTATCTGAGGAGTGGATATCTCAAGATAACCCCACCTCTCGTGAACCTCGTGCCAATAATCAATGAGGGTGTTGCGAAGAATCATACCGTTGGGAAGGAAGAACGGCATTCCGGGAGCCTCGTCACGAAGTGCAAAAAGCCCAAGCTCCTTACCGAGTTTTCTGTGGTCGCGCTTTTTAGCCTCTTCAATTCTTTCAAGATATTCCGTAAGCTCGGACTGCTTTGTGAAAGATATACCGTATATACGCTGAAGCATTTTATTTTTTTCATCGCCGCGCCAATATGCGCCTGCTATGGACGTAAGCTTAAACGCCTTTACTCGGCCCGTGTCGGGAATATGCGGCCCCGCGCAAAGCTCGGTGAACTCCGCCTGCTTATAAAATGAAATCTTCTCGCCTTTGCCGGCATGCTCTTTAATAAGCTCAACCTTATACGGCTCGTCCTTTTCCTCCATAAGCTTTAAAGCCTCGTCTGCGGAGAGGTCGAACTGCTCAAGCGGAATATTTTCCTTTACGATTTTCTTCATTTCAGCCTCGATTTTTTCGAGAATTTCGGGAGTGAAAGAAAAATCCACGTCGAAGTCATAGTAAAATCCGTTTGCTATTGACGGTCCTATTGCAAGCTTGGCACTCGGATAAAGACGTTTAACAGCCTGCGCGAGTATATGCGAAGTTGTATGCCAAAATGCCTTTTTACCGTCCTCATCGTCAAAGGTAAGTATTTCTACATGACAATCCTTTGTTACCGGAGTGCGAAGGTCGCAAGTCTCGCCGTCAATCTTTGCAAGACAGGCGGCTTTGTAAAGCCCCATGCCGATAGACTTTGCTATATCCATTACGGTCGTGCCGCTTTGGAACTCCTTTACAACATCATCCTTCAATGTAACTTTTACCATAAAAACTACCTCCATTATAATTAAAAAGCACTTCATCCCAAATTACTGGGATGAAGTGCTATGCATTCCACGGTTCCACCCGAATTGACGATAAAAATCGCCCGCTCAACTGCTTTTAACGCAAGCTTACGTCACGCCTTAATCATCTGTTTTCGACGCGCGCTCGGGAGCGGTATCGGGCAACTTTGCACGCTCTTCTTTCAGCCAACGAAAGAGCTCTCTTATGTGCAAACGACTTGCCGTCATTCTCCGTCAACGGTTTAACCTTTTTACTTTGGCTCTATATTATACTCATTTTTCCGATATGTCAAGAGATGATTTTAATTAAAAATTCTATTACAAAAACAGCGACGCAGGAGGACAGCGCAACCGTGAGCAAGCCCTTCTCAAAAAACGCAAGCAGCAGCGCCACTATGAGCCCTGCCACAGCCGACCACACGCTTCCCGTAGACGAAAAAACCGCGGGAAATGTCATCGCCGCCAAGACTGCATACGGAATGTAATAAAGAAACGATCTTATAAATCTGTTTTCGATTTTTTTGCGAAAAATCACAAGCGGCAGCATTCTTATAAGATATGTGACAAGCGCCATAACCGCTATATATATAAATATGTTCTCAGCCGTTTTCATTTGCTTCGTCCTCCTTTACGGGTTTTAAGAGGGCGCCGACAGTTGCGGAAAGAACGGCACAAATAATTATTACAAATCCCGAAGAGACTTTACAAAGACCCGGCACGTATTTGAAACATATACTCAACGCCGCCGACAATAATACCACAACAGCCACAGTCTTATTATGCTTTGCGGGCGGAATAAATATAGCTATAAACATACCGTAAATCGCAATGCCGAGAGCGGAGCGCACGGACAGCGGAAGCACGGTGCTCGCCGCAGCACCTATAAGAGTGCCGAGAGTCCACCCGACTATTGGCAAAAGAGCAAGCCCGTACATATATTTTTTGCCGACCTCCCCTTTTTGACCCGAGGCTACGGCAAATATTTCATCGGTATTACTGAATGCTATTAAAAATCGGTCAAGCAAATTTACGCTCTTGTGAAGCTTTTGCGACAGAGAAACCGACATCAGCGCATAGCGTATGTTTATGACAAGCTGTGTTAGTGCCATTTCAAGATAAGCACCGCCGGCGAGAATTAAATCAAGCCCTGCAAACTGACCTGCCGAGGTCAAATTTGTCATAGAGATAAGCACCGCCGTAAAAACGGGCAAGCCGCCCTCGACAGCCATCATACCGAATGTAAACGAAACCGAAAGATAGCCGAGCGCTATCGGCAAACCGTCCTTCAGGCCTTTTTTAAAGCTGTTTTGAAATTCCGTCATTTTTTCTTCCTGCGTTTTCTTCCCTATGATATAAAAAGCACACCACGGAGAAGCCCCGAACGGTGTGCTTTTAACAGCATTGAATATTATAATCACAAAGTCGATTTATGTCAATATTATTCGGTTTTATTCTTTAATCGAAGTGCTCTTGTGGCGTTGATAACCGCTACAACCATAACTCCGACATCGGCGAATATGGCGACTCCCATATTTGCAATGCCTACTGCGCTGAGCACAAGGCAAACGGCTTTCACAAGAAGGGCAAACGCAATGTTTTCTCTTACTATTTTCAGCGTGTGAACCGAGATTTTTTTCGCAAGAGATATTTTTGCCGGATCATCGTCCATAAGCACTATATCGGCCGCCTCTATTGCCGCGTCCGAGCCGAGCGCGCCCATCGCTATGCCTATGTCGGCTCTTGAGAGCACGGGAGCGTCGTTTATTCCGTCGCCGACAAATGCCAGCTTTTCTTTGGGCTCTTTTTTGTCAAGGAGCTTTTCGACCTCCGATACCTTATCGGCAGGGAGAAGTTCAGAGTGGACCTCGTCTATGCCTATTTCCGCGGCTACCCTGTCGGCAGCGGCCTTGGAGTCGCCCGTGAGCATTACCGTCTTTTTGACGCCGTGCTTTTTGAGTTCGCTGAGAGCAAGCTTTGTATTTGGCTTTACAACATCTGATATTACAATACAGCCGGCATATTTTCCGTCCTCGGAAACATACACAACCGTACCCTCGTTATGCTCGGTTGAGACAGCGATATGCTCTTCCTTCATCAGCTTTAAATTGCCGACTAACACTCTTTTACCGTCAACTACAGCCGAAACACCGTGGCCTGCAATCTCTTTTATATCTGTAACGCCGTTTTCGTCAATATCCTTGCCGTAATATTTTTTAAGGCTGAGGCTTATTGGGTGACTCGAAGCACTCTCGGAATACGCCGCCAAGCGTACAATGGAATCCTTTGTGTATCCGTTTTCGGGATATACTCCGGTTACCTCAAAGACTCCCTTTGTAAGAGTTCCGGTTTTATCAAACACAACATATTTCGTATCTGAAAGCCCCTCAAGATAATTGGAGCCTTTTACAAGTATACCGTTCGCCGAAGCACAGCCTATACCCGCAAAAAACGAGAGCGGAACCGATATTACAAGAGCGCACGGACAGCTGATGACAAGGAAGGTAAGCGCTCTGAATATCCAATCGCTCCACATGGCCGTGTGACCGGCAATAAGCCTTATAACCGGAGGTAAAATTGCGAGTGCAAGTGCCGAAAAGCAAACCGCCGGAGTATAATATCTTGCAAATTTTGTTATGAAATTCTCGGAGCGCGACTTTTTCATACTTGAATTTTCAACAAGGTCAAGTATTTTTGATACGGTTGAATCGCCGAACTCCTTGGTGGTTTTTACCTTGATGACGCCAGTCATATTGATGCAGCCGCTTATAACCTCATCGCCCGTTTTGACATTTCGCGGCAGGCTCTCACCGGTTAAAGCACTTGTATTGAGCGATGTGTCACCGCTTGTAACAACGCCGTCTATCGGGATTTTCTCGCCGGGATTTACGATTATTTCGGTACCGACCGCCACTTCGTCGGGATCAACCTTTTCGAGTTTTCCGTCAACCTCGACATTTGCATAGTCGGGTCTTATATCCATTAAGGCGGAAATATTGCGTCTGCTCTTGCCGACAGCTATGCTTTGGAAAAGCTCACCTATCTGATAAAAGAGCATAACGGCAACGCCCTCTTTATAATCGCCGAGTGCTATGGCACCGACGGTAGCAACCGCCATAAGGAAATTCTCATCAAAGACCTGACCCTTAAAAATGCCTTTAACGGCCTTTTTGAGAATGTCGTAGCCGATTATAAAATACGGTATCAGGTTTAAAACAAGCCAAATGTATTTATTGAGAGTTATAAATTTGCCGAGGACGGAAAGACATACTATCAGCACAGCCGAAGCAATTATCCGCCACAGAACGTTTTTCTGTTTTTTACTCATAAATATCTCCCTCACTTATTTATTTGCCGAAAGCGGCATCTCATAACATCAGATATATATTTCGCAGTCGTCCTCTACTCTTTTGCAATTTTTGAGGACTTTTTTCATAACGGCTGCCTCATCGGCACCGTCGTCAAATTCTACTTTCATTTTTTGTGTCATAAAAGATACAACAGCTTCACGAACGCCGTCGGTCTTTTGAGCGGCTTCCTCCATTTTTGCGGCACAGTTTGCACAATCGACTTCTATATTGTATGTTTTTTTCATAATAACAGCCCTTTCTTCGGCCGCTCTCTTTCGGAACAGTTGAGCAACCATTCATTTGTTGTCTATATTATAGTTGAACATATGCTCAATTGTCAATATGTTTTTTTAAAATTTTAAATTTTTTTATTTTGGTGAAGCATCATTTCTAAAGCGAAAATTCGCACGGATAAAAGTCTTTCTGTCTGTACGATTTCACATAGAAAGTAAAAAAAGCCCCGAATAATGTTTTCGCATATTCGGGGCCCTATAAATTATTCAATTGTGACGGAATATTATATCGACAATATAATCGTCATAATCGTCGATTTTATATCATGTATATTTAAGAAGCCTTAATCGCCCAAGTGCTGATGGCGGATATGCTCGTCCGCTATTTCGATAACGGTTGTAATGTGCTCATCGTCAAAGCTGTAAAACACATGCTTGCCGTCTCGGCGAGCCTTAACTATGTTGTTCGCCTTTAAGAGCGCAAGCTGATGAGACACGGCTGACTTAGTCATACCGAGTGCTGCAGCAAGGTCGCAAACGCACACCTCGCGCTTATCAAGTGCCATAACTATTTTGGCTCTCGTGGGATCACCGAGGACTTTAAACAGGTTTGAAACACCGTTTATCTCCTCCTCAGAAAACATATTGTTTTTTATATCGTCAACAACCTCTTGCATAACGGCATTACAGTCGCACTTATTATCAGCCATTATTTTTCACCTCATAAACATACGGTATCGTACTGTTAAGAATATTATATATCTTAAAAACAAATATTTCAAATAAAATGTGTATACACAAAGGAACGCCAAACGGTATTGCAAAAAAAGGACTCAGCCTACGCTAAGTCCTTTTTGGTGACCCGGACGAGATTTGAACTCGTGTTACCGCCGTGAAAGGGCGGTGTCTTGACCGCTTGACCACCGGGCCGTTATGGTAGCGGCAGTGGGACTTGAACCTACGACCTTCCGGGTATGAACCGGACGCTCTAGCCAACTAAGCTATGCCGCCATATATGCCGCTTTTTCAGCGGCTTTGATATTATAATATAAAGTGTGCCGGTTGTCAATAGTTTATTTATGACAAAATGAAAATTACATTGCAATGCGGCATGCCGTTTTTCAAAAGCCGCATTGCAACAAAAAAGTCAAACTATTACTTCTCCATGAGCGTTACCATTACCGCCTTTTGAGCGTGGAGACGGTTTTCGGCCTCATCAAATATCTCATCCGCGTGAGACTCGAACACATCTGCGGTTATCTCTTCACCGCGGTGAGCAGGCAAGCAATGCTGAACCATACAGCCGCTGTTTGCAACCGCAAGCAGTTCCTTATTGACCTGATATTTGCCGCCGAATATTTTTTTGCGTTCTTCGGCTTCACCCTCCTGCCCCATTGACGCCCAAACGTCGGTAAAGATGACGTCGGCACCGCTTGCAGCCTTCATAGGCTCTGTAAACATCGAAAATCCCGCATAATTATTTGCAAAGTCAAGCACGCGGCTATCGAGTCTGTACCCCTCGGGGCAAGCCACCGATACCTGCATACCTGTTTTAAGTCCGCCGACTATAAGAGAATTTGCCATATTGTTGCCGTCGCCTATGTAGCACATTTTAAGGCCGTCAAGGTGCCCCTTGTGCTCACGTACCGTCATAAGGTCGGCAAGCACCTGACACGGATGGCAAAAATCGGTAAGGCCGTTAATTATCGGAATAGAACCGTACTTCGCGAGCGCCTCAACCTCGGACTGCTCAAAGGTTCTTATCATAATGCCGTCGATATAGCGAGAGAGAACTCTTGCGGTATCCTGTATAGGCTCGCCGCGTCCTATCTGAAGGTCGCGGTTTGAAAGGAAGAGTGCCTGACCGCCGAGCTGATACATACCGGTTTCAAAAGAAACTCTTGTTCTTGTTGAGGATTTTTGGAAAATCATACCGAGGGTCTGGCCCTTGAGCCTTTGATGCGCTATGCCGTGCTTGTTTTCATATTTAAGCTGATCGGCAAGGTTTAAAAGGTCAGATATTTCACCCGGAGTTGTCGATAAAAGACTTAACAAATGCTTCATTTTAATTCACAGAGCCTTTCCGGCTACAAATATAGTCACGTTGCCCCTGCCGTAGCCGTGCAAGGCGTGAAAACTGCATAGGAGTTTATTCAGAAAGGGTCTTTTCGAGAATCTCAAGTCCCCTGTCTATTTCGTCATATGTTATGGTGAGCGGAGGAAGCATACGAAGCGACTGCTTGGCGGTTAAAATAAGAAGCCCGTTTTCAACACAGCGCGCCGCCACATCCGCCGCCTTTTGATTTTTAAGGTCTATACCTATCATAAGGCCCATACCGCGCACCTCGGAAACATCCTTAAACGAAGAAACCTTGTTTCTTATGTATTTGCCCTTTTCGCGGACGTCCTTTAAAAATTCTTCATCAAGTCGATTTAATATCTCAACCGCGCCCGATAAAACCACGGGATTTCCGCCGAAGGTGGTACCGTGAGTGCCGGGAGTCAAAACGCTGCCGAACTGCTCTTTTGCAAGGCAAGCTCCTATCGGCAGTCCGCCGCCGAGGCCCTTTGCGGATGTCAAAACATCCGGCTTTACGCCGATATTTTCCCAAGCATAGAGCTTACCTGTTCTGCCGACGCCTGTCTGCACTTCGTCGAATATGAGAACAATATCGTTTTCATCGCAAAGCTCTCTTATGTATTCTATATAATCGCGCGGAGTTATTACGACTCCGCCCTCGCCCTGTATAACCTCAAGTATTACCGCGCAAACCGTTCCGTCGAGAAGCTCGGAAAACGCTTTTTTGTCGCCTGCCTCGGCATATTTAAAGCCGCCCATAAAAGGCATAAAATACTTGTGGTAGTGCTCCTGCCCCGTTGCGGTTATTGTAGCCATGGTTCTGCCGTGGAAAGAATTCACAAGCGATATTATCGTATTTCGGTTTTCACCGTAGCGGTCAAAGCTGTATTTTCTCGCAAGCTTTATGGCGCACTCATTTGCCTCTGCTCCGGAATTGCAAAAAAGTACCTTACCAAATCCGCTTTTTTCGCACAGAAGCTTTGCCGCCTTGGCAACAGGCTCGTTATAATAGAGATTTGATGTATGCTGAATTTTATCTATCTGCTCGATAACAGCCTTTTTCCAGCCATCATCGTTTACGCCGAAAATATTAACGCCTATACCCGAAGTAAAATCAATTACCACTCTGCCGTCGGATGCCGTCAGAGACGCATTTTTGCCGCCCGTCAAGGCTATCGGGAAATGACCGTAAGTCGGCATTAAATATTTGTCGGCAGTATTTTTAATTTCGTTAAAATCCATTTTATCAGTCCTTAATAAACTAATCTTATTATATATACAAAGTCCGAAAAATGCAATTGCCGTTTAACGCAAGCTGTTGTCGGCGGTGCTGTATGTTATATACTTGCTGTCTGCACAAAACAAAGTATTACGGAAATAGGCACAAATCTTGATTTCGTGAAATTTTTTTCGTTAGACAAGGCGTGTAAAACGAAGCTGTATGTATATACTGCGAGCTGCACAGAACGAAGTATAACGGAAAAAAGACACGAAATCACCCGTGAAACATTGTGCCGAAGCCCTCATCCGTGAATAACTCCATAAGAATAGAATGCGGTATACGTCCGTCGATTATGTTGGTCTGAAGAACGCCGCGGCGGACGGCCTCTACGCAGCAGTCGATTTTCGGTATCATACCGCCGGAGATAACGCCCTGAGACTTGAGCGACGGTATTTCGGAAACCTGAACGTCGTGAATTAAAGTGGAATCATCGTCTTTATCCATTAAAAGTCCGCTGATGTCGGTCATAAGCAAAAGCTTTTCCGCGTGGAGACTTGCGGCTATTGCCGCCGCGGCGGTATCGGCGTTTATATTGAACACCTCGCCGTTCTCGCCCGTTGCAACGGATGAGATAACGGGGATATATTTATTTTCAAGAGTGTAATCTATAACGTCAGTATCGATTTCGGTTATCTCGCCTACAAATCCGACGTCCGATTTTGTGTATTTTACAGCCTTCATCATTTCGCCGTCAATACCGCAAAGGCCTATCGCCTTGCCGCCGTGCTTTGAAATGAGCTGTACCAAATGCTTATTCACCTTGCCTGCCAAAACCATTTGAACAATATCTATTGTTTCTTCGTCGGTATAGCGCAGTCCGTCTACAAAGCGGCTCTGCTTGCCGACACGTTTGAGCATATCGGATATTTCCGGTCCGCCGCCGTGAACAAGCACAATATTTACTCCGACGGAACGAAGAAGAACTATGTCGGTCATTACGGCATCCTGAAGCTCTTCGTTTACCATGGCATTGCCGCCGTACTTTATGACGACCGTTTTATTTTGATATTTCTGAATATACGGTAAGGCTTGAACGAGAACCTCGGAACGGTCCGAATTTGTTATATTTGATATTTCCATATTTCTCCTCCGATAAATGTCTGTGAATGCTGCGTTTATGCGTTTTGCGCTCAGGTGCGGTAATCGCCGTTTATCTTGACGTAATCGTATGTCAAATCACAGCCGTAAGCCGCGGCAGAGAAGCTGCCTGATTTTAAATCGACAAGGATATACACCTCATCACAGACTAAGACTTTTTTCGCAAGTTCTTCGGAAAACGGAATTCCCGAGCCGTCCTTGCACACTTCTATTTCTCCGCCTGCCGAGCTGAATTTCACATCAACCTTATGAACGTCAATATCGGCTCCGCTGTAACCGAGAGCGCAGAGAATTCTGCCCCAGTTTGCGTCCGCTCCGAACATAGCCGCCTTAACAAGCGACGAGCATATAACCGACTTTGCACATATTTTTGCCGTCTTTTGGTCATCGGCACCCGAAACAATACATTCAACAAGCTTTGTTGCCCCCTCGCCGTCTTTCGCCATAAGCTTTACAAGCTTTTCGCAAATTGCCGCAAGCGCACAAGTAAAGGCTTTATAACCTGCGTTTTCGGAGGTTATTTTCTCGTTTCCGCAAAGTCCCGACGCCAAAACAGCCACGGTATCGTTGGTGGATGTGTCGCCGTCTACGGAGAGCATATTAAAGCTGTCTTTAACCACCTCGAGAAGTGATTTTTTAAGCATTTCCGCCGAAATGTCGGCATCCGTTGTAATAAAAGCAAGCATCGTTGCCATATTCGGGTGAATCATACCGCTGCCCTTGGAAATGGCACCTATACGGCATTTTTTGCCGCCGAGAGAAAACTCACAGGCAAATTCTTTTTTTACGGTGTCCGTTGTCATTATCGCATTTGCCGCAGAATCCGAGCCGTCCTTATTAAGGCCCGAAACAAGCTTCGCCATACCGTTTTTGATGGGCTCAAGGTCTATTGGCTGACCTATAACTCCGGTGGAGGCTACCACAATATCGCTTTTTGAAATGCCGAGTGCGTCCGCGGTTATTTTGCACATTTCCTCCGCTTTTTCAACTCCGTCGGCATTGCAGGTATTGGCTATGCCGCTGTTGCAGACAATTGCGCGCGCCTTGCCGTCGCTTATATTTTCACGTGTGACGGTTATCGGTGCTCCGCACACAAGATTTTGCGTATAAACGGCCGCCGCGTCACAGTCCTTTTCACAGTAAATAAGTGCGAGATCCTTTTTCTCCTTATTCTTACGGATTCCGCAATGAATTCCGTTTGCGGTAAATCCTTTCGGTGCGGCGACACCGCCGCCGATAAAACTTAATTCCATTATAATTTACCTTTCATTTATAATCTTACAGGTCCAGTCCGTATTCGGGAGGTAAACCCATAACAATATTCATACATTCCAAAGCCGCTCCCGACGCACCCTTGCCGAGATTGTCGTAAAGAGCCATAAGAAGAAGTCTGTCGTTATTTCCGGCTACGGTGACAGCCATACTGTCAAGCTCAGCTTTAGAATTTGCCGCGACAAAGCCGCCGTTATCAAAAGCCTCTTTATATTTAACTATGTCCGAAGCGTATTTTGAGCGGTAAACCGCTTTAATGTCCTCTGCGGTTTTTCCGTCTTTGAGATCCGTTTTAAACACCGGAACCGTGACGAGCATACCGCTGAAATAATCACAGACATACGGACAAAATATCGGTGTAACTGACAGGCCCGAAATTTTTCGCATTTCTTTGAGGTGCTTATGCTCCTGATTTAAAGCGTATTCACGGGGAGCAAAAAGCTCCGATGCTTTCTCGTCGCTTTCATACATAGCGATACCTTTTTTGCCGGCTCCGCTGTAACCCGAAACGGCGTGACAGATAAATCCGTGGTCCGGAGAAACAATACCCTCGTCCAAAAGAGGCTTTACAAGCGCTATAAATCCGCTTGCATAACAGCCCGGCGACGCTATACGCTTTGAAGAAGCCACGGTTTTAAATCCGTCTTTAAATATTTCGGGGAAACCGTAAGCCCACCCCTCGCTTGTACGGTGAGCGGTTGATGTATCTATAATAACCGTGTCGTCATTTGTAACAAGCTCTGCCGCCTCGATTGCCGCAGCGTCCGGAAGGCAGAGAAAAACTATATCGGCACTGTTGAGAGCTTCCTTTCTTGATTTTATGTCCTTGCGAAGCTCATCGGGAAGAGTTAAAAGCTCAATATCATCTCTTTTTTTCAGACGGTCAAATATTTTAAGACCCGTAGTTCCCTGACTGCCGTCTATAAATACTTTTTTCATATTATTCACCATAGCCTTTCAGGCACCAAACAGTTTATTAAAAATCACCGTATATTCTTTGAAGCCTTAACGGGGCGCAACCGGTGATTTTCGCCGTCTCAAAATTATGCCGCAGGCAAATTTTGATGGCAATATAATTTAAGAAGTGTAACTTTTCACACTGTTAGTCTTGTTCTTTCAATATTTTTTCTATTCTCTTTGCCTCTTTCAGCACGTTCTGCGGTGCCGGTCCGCCGAGCGAAGTCCTGCCGTTTACGCACTTGTCGAGATTTATGGCGTCATAAACACCGTCATCAAACAAATCGCATATCTTTTTGTATTCTTCAAGAGGCAACGTTTCAAGCGTAAGTCCTTTTTTAATGCAGAGAGCCACTATTTCACCTGTGGCCTTATATGCGTCACGGAACGGCAATCCCTTGCCGACGAGATAATCGGCGCAGTCGGTAGCGTTGATAAATCCGCCTGCCGCGGCTTTACGCATATTTTCGGGAAGAGCCGTCATTGTGTCAAGCATGGGTATAAATGTGGTGAGGCAGATTTTAACGGTGTCAAAGGCGTCAAATATAGCTTCCTTATCCTCCTGCATATCCTTATTATAAGCGAGCGGCAAGCCCTTCATCATTGTCAGAAGCGTCATAAGATCGCCGAAAACACGACCGGTTTTGCCGCGAATAAGCTCGGTTATGTCGGGGTTTTTCTTTTGCGGCATTATTGACGAGCCTGTTGAAAAAGCATCGTCAAGCTCAACGAATTTAAATTCCCATGAGCACCAGAGAATTATCTCCTCCGAAAAGCGCGAGAGATGAACCATAAGTATTGACAAAGCGGACGCAAGCTCCATACAAAAGTCCCTGTCCGATACGCCGTCAAGCGAATTGAGCATAGGTCCCGTAAATCCGAGTGCCTCGGCTGTCATTTCGCGGTCGGTATTATATGTTGTACCGGCAAGTGCACATGAGCCGAGCGGGCAGTAATTCATTCTTCTCTGCGCGTCGGCAATACGTTCGCGGTCACGCAGAAGCATTTCGGCATACGCCAAAAGATGATGGCCGAATGTTATGGGTTGAGCGCGCTGCATATGAGTGTAACCCGGCATAACGGCGTCCGCATACTTTTCAGCCTTTTTGCATAGAACACCTATAAGCTCCGTGACAAGCGAATAAACGCTGTTGCACTCGCGGCGCAAATACAGCCTCACGTCAAGAGCTACCTGGTCGTTTCTGCTGCGCGCGGTATGAAGTCTTTTGCCGGCCGCGCCTACGCGCTTTGTGAGCTCGCCCTCAACAAAGGTATGTATATCCTCTGCATTCGGGTCTATCTCCAACGTACCGTTTTCGATTTCCGCCTTAATGGCTTTTAATCCGTCAACAATTTTTGAAAGGTCGTCCGCCGATATGATATTTTGCGCGCAAAGCATAGTGGCGTGTGCAATACTGCCGTCTATATCATCCTTATACATTCTGCTGTCAAACGCTATTGACGAATTAAAATCGTTGGTTTTGGGGTCTAAAGCCTTTTGAAATCTGCCCTGCCAAAGCTGCATTTTTTTACTCCTATCAAATACCACACAGCGACAAGAGACAGAAACATCTCTTGTCGCACGCGGTAGTGCTAAGCACTGTTGTTTATTTTTTCAAGCGGTTTACAATGATTATTTGTTATCTCTCTTTGCGTCAAGTAAAGCTTTTACCTTTGTGGGGAGTCCGAAGAGATTGATAAATCCGGTAGCGTCGGTCTGATCGTATGCGCCGCCGTCATCGCCGAACGAAGCAACATTTTCATCATAAAGAGTATACGCAGAGGTGACGCCTGCGTTTATAACGTTGCCCTTATAGAGCTTAAGCTTAACGTCGCCGGTTACAGTCTGCTGAGTGTTGTCGACAAAAGCCGCAAGAGCTTCGCGAAGAGGTGAGAACCATTTGCCGTTGTATACGAGCTCGCCGTATTTCTCGGCAACGAGTTTTTTGTAATGAGATGTGTCACGGTCGAGAGTTATCATTTCAAGAAGCTCATGAGCCTTGTAGAGGATTGTTCCGCCGGGGGTCTCATAAACACCGCGTGATTTCATACCTACAAGACGGTTCTCGACTATGTCAAGAAGGCCTATACCGTTTTCTCCGCCGAGCTTATTGAGCTTTTCGACAAGGGAAACAGCGTCAAGCTCTTCGCCGTCAACGGCTGTGGGAACGCCCTTTTCAAAATGGATTGTAACATATGTAGGCTCATCGGGAGCTTTTTCGGGAGAAACTCCGAGCTCAAGGAAGCCGTCTTTATTGTACTGCGGTTCATTTGCCGGATTTTCAAGGTCAAGTCCCTCGTGAGAGAGATGCCATACGTTTTTATCTTTTGAGTAATTTGTTTCACGATTGATTTTAAGCGGAATCTGATGAGCCTCGGCGTAGTCTATTTCTTCATCACGCGATTTTATGTCCCACTCACGCCAAGGAGCTATAATCTCCATCTCGGGAGCGAGTGCTTTAAGAGCAAGCTCGAAACGAACCTGGTCGTTGCCCTTGCCGGTGCAGCCGTGGCAAATAGCGTCTGCGCCCTCTTTTTTTGCTATATCGGCAAGACCCTTTGCGATACAGGGACGAGCGTGCGATGTGCCGAGAAGATACTCTTCATACTCGGCACCTGCTTTAAGGCAAGGCCAGATATAGTTTTCGATATAATCCTTTTTAAGGTCGAGTACATAGAGCTTTGAAGCGCCGGTCTTGAGAGCCTTCTCCTCAAGTCCGTCGAGCTCAGTTCCCTGACCTACGTCGCCGGAAACCGCTATAACTTCGCAGTTATTGTAATTTTCTTTAAGCCACGGAATGATGATTGACGTATCAAGTCCGCCGGAATAAGCGAGTACGACTTTTTTGATGTCTTTCTTGTCCTTTTTCATAAATGTTACCTCCGAGCATCGGCAAAAGCCTTTAATTTTTGATTACGAAGAGATTATACACCAATCACATTTAAAATCAAGTGTTTTTTGCATAAATATTCAAGTTTTATGTATATTTGTGCGATATAACGACATAAATATACATTATGCGTCCTGTTTTATGCAATATTTAACCTGGTTTATGAATTTTTATGCAAAAACTAAAGCCGAGCGAGAAATTTCGCCCGGCTCAGTCGTTATTTTTGGTTGTTTTTTAAAGCTTTTTTCGCCTTTGACTTTTTGACTCCGCGCGTTATAAGCCCGGCCGTCAGGGCAATTATCACAGCGCCTGCCGAAAAAGCCGCTATCTTAATGTTATGTATATACTGCCCCTCATAATATCTTGCCTTGTTTGAGCTCTTGTAACCGATAAGGTCATTATAATACATCATATAAGTGCTGTAATCGAGAGTGTTTTCGTCTATATCTATAACGCGCGACCCGTGGAGAGGTCCGTTACCGTAAATATAAAAACCTACTCCGCTCGTATGCACCATATCAATGCCATCATACGTGCCGCAAAAGTCATTGTTATGATCGTGCCCGAAGAACGCCGCCTTAATGTCTCCCTGCTGCTTCCAAGCGTCAAATTCGCCGCCGTTCACCTCTGCGGGACACGGTCCCTCGTCAAGATGACCGCTTGCAATATCCGTATTAAGCACATAATACTTACCGTCTTTTTTTACCGCACCGTCCGTGCCCTTGGGAACCTCCTTTAAAAGTTCATATATTTCGGGAACGGGTATATGCTGGAAAAGGAGAGACGGCATAGGTTCTCCGCCGTTTTCAGCTTTCAGGGCATCGCTCGTTTTTTTGTACCAAGCAAGCTGGTCCTCAGCGACGTGGGCATATCCGCCGTTTTCTTTATCATATGTGCCGGAATCTATAAACCAAAGATTAAAGACGTTCTTTGCGCCGTCCGAGCTTTTTATAGGAAGATTATAGTTGCCGCAGCCGGTCATAGCTTCTCCCTCGGAAGCGAGGCAGCCCGGCATAGAATTATAGACCTCCATTTGGAACTGTTTGGAGACCTTACCCTCGTCATCGTGGTTGCCGTATACTATTGCAAACGGTATGTTCTGTGAGGTAACGGGCTCCATAATCTGCCTGATTGCCTTTTCGACACGCTTTTTGCTTCTGTAAAGCACGGGCGACGGGCCGTGTATATTATCGCCGGTAAATACAACAAGGTCGGGCTTTGCAGCTTCAATCGAAGCATACATAAGATCAAGCGTCTCTTCGCATGGATTTAAATCATCCTGCGGATCCGCAAATACGAGTATACGAAATTTACCGTTTTTAAATTTAAGCGTAGTTTCATCCCCTGTTTCGGCAAAGCTCTGAATTGCAAAGCACGGTGAAACCACCGATAAACAAAGAATTACCGATAAAATAATGTTTAATACCTTTTTCATTTTATCCTCCCAATGCGCGTATCCTCTCGAATACATTTCTCCTGCAAAATAAATAATGCCGCCGCAAAAGCTATTGCGACAAAACAGCATATAAAATAATATGCTGTTTTGAACAATAAAATCAGCGAAGGCTTAATGATTTTGTATAATTATTCTAACATTGGGATGGTTTTAATTCAACAGCAATAATCAACAATAAAAACGTGCTTTTTTCGACAATTCGAGCAGCTCATTTTTTTATTGATTTCAAATACTCTTTATCCCTGTCCGAGAGTTTCGCATCAAGAAACAATTCAGGGCGTTTTTTTAATGTAGTCTCAAGCGCCTTCTCGTGTCGCCACTTGTCAATATTCGCGTGATGCCCCGACAAGAGTATATCGGGAACCTTTTCCCCATGCCATTCGTACGGTCTTGTATATTGCGGATATTCCAAAAGTCCGTTATAGTGACTTTCAAGCTCCTTAGCTTCGTCATTCGGCAGGACATTTTCGAGCATACGTGAAATACTGTCGGCAAGCACAAGCGCAGGCAGCTCGCCGCCCGTCAGGACATAATCGCCTATTGAAATCTCTTCATCGACTATCTCATCGAGAATTCTCTGGTCCACGCCCTCATAATGACCGCAAAGCAGCACAATCCGGTCTGTAAGGGCAAGTTCCTTTACTCTCTGCTGTGTCAAAGTTTTGCCCTGCGGCGACATATATATAAGGTGCGGTTTTTCTTCGCCGGCACCGTAAAGGCTCTTATAGCAGTCATATATGGGCTGCGGACCCATCAGCATACCCATTCCGCCGCCGTACGGCGCATCATCAACACGGTTATGCTTATCAAGTGTAAAGTCTCTTATATTTACACAGTTTATCTCGACGTAGCCGTTTTTTCGTGCTCTGCCTATAATACTTTCGGACAGCACCGACTCGCACATTTCCGGAAAAAGCGTCATTATGTCTATTCTCATTCTCCGTCCTCCCTTATTGCACACTCATCGGAGAAAAGGCCTTTGAGCGGACGAAGATATACTTTTTTGTTTTCGACATCAAGTTTCACTACCACTGAGGGAATTACGGGAACCAACGTCTCTTTTCCGTTTTTATCTTTGACAGTCCAAGCGTCATTTGCAACGCCTTTCATAACATCGGTAACTGTTCCGTACAATACATCGGCATTATCCGCGTCATACACAGCGCAGCCTATTACATCCTCAACGAACGCTTTACCGCTGTCAAGATGGACATCCTTTCGGTCAAAATACAACACTCTGCCGCGGTATTTCTCTGCTTCTTCGATTGTAAGAATGCCGTCGAGCTTTAACAGGGCTGCATTTTTATGAGGGCGCACCGAGACAACGCCGACTGCCATCTTACCGTCGGCATCAAGATACAATGTTTTGATTTTTTTCAAAAAGTCCGCGCCGTCGCACCATACGTCAAAGCGCATTTCGCCTCTGACGCCGTGCATACCGACTACCTTACCGGCCTCAAGAAATTGTTTTAACATATAAATTCACCGATTGCCGCTTTAAAACGGCACTAAATAAAATGAGTACAAGAGGAAGCCCCCCTGTACTCGTTTACTGTCAGTCGATCTCAACCTGAACTCTTGTGCCGTCCTTTGTGGCTCGAGCCTTAACAACGGTTCTGATAGCCTTGGCTATTCTGCCCTGCTTGCCTATAACTCTGCCCATATCGTTTTCGGCAACGTGAAGGTGATACACTGTAACGCCTCTGTCATCAGTCTCATCTACCGTAACGGAAACCGAGTCCGGCTCATCAACGAGTCCTTTAGCGATCTGTTCGAGAAGCTCTTTCAACTAAAAGACCTCCTATTATTTAATGATTCCGCTCTGCTTTAATACAGATTTAGCGGTCTCTGTGGGCTGAGCGCCGTTTTTGAGCCACTGCTCTGCCTTTTCAGCGTCAATCTTAATTTCAGCCGGAGACTTCATAGGATCAAAAGTACCTATTTCTTCGATAAATCTGCCGTCACGCGGAGCTCTTGAATCTGCAACAACTACACGATAGAAAGGAGCTTTTTTAGCGCCTACACGACGAAGTCTGATTTTTACTGCCATTGTTTTTTCCTCCAAATATATAATTATTAAATTTATAAACTACACTTATAAAGTGCGATTAACAAAAGTTACATTCCGTAATTGCCGAAATTTCCCATTTTACTGAAGCGACGACGTGCGGATTTTGAATTAAACTGTTTAAACAGCTTCTGCATATCGCGATACTGCTTCAAAAGCTTGTTGACATCCTCAACCTGCATACCGCAGCCTGCGGCAATTCTGCGCTTACGTGACGGATTTATAATATCGGGATTGGAGCGCTCCTTATATGTCATCGAAAAGATGATTGCCTGAACGCGGTCAAACTGGCTCTCGTCTACGTCCATATCCTTTATCTTACTGCCGACGCCGGGAAGCATACCAAGCAAATCCTTCATAGAGCCCATTTTTCTTATCTGCTGAAGCTGAGACAGAAGGTCGTTTAAATCAAACTTGTTTTTTCTGAGTTTCTTTTCAAGCTCGGCGGCCTTCTTTTCGTCAAGAGCCATTTCCGCCTTTTCGATAAGGGAGAGCATATCGCCCATACCGAGAATTCGCGAAGCCATACGGTCGGGGTGAAAATAGTCAAGCTCCGTGAGCTTCTCACCCATACCGACAAACTTTATAGGCTTACCGGTAACAGCTCTCGCGGAGAGCGCCGCGCCGCCTCTTGTATCACCGTCAAGTTTTGTAAGTACCATACCGTCGATGCCGAGCGCATCGTCAAATGCACTTGCCACCGTGACGGCGTCCTGACCGGTCATAGCGTCCACAACAAGAAGAATCTCGTGGGGATGAACCTCGGCCTTAATGTTTTTAAGCTCATTCATCAGCGTTTCATCTATATGAAGACGACCTGCCGTATCTATGAAAACGTAGTCATATCCCTTATCCTTGGCAAGGGAAACTGCATCTTTCGCTATTTTAACCGGGTCGCCCTGACCCTCTTCGAACACGGTGACTCCGGCCTGCTCGCCGACTACCTGCAGCTGCTTTATGGCAGCCGGGCGGTACACGTCGCACGCAACAAGCAGCGGTCTGTGACCCTCGTTTTTAAGCTTCAATGCTATTTTAGCACAATGAGTTGTTTTACCGGAGCCCTGAAGGCCGCACATCATAATGATTGTGGGTCCGTGTGAAGCATATGCGAGCTTTGAGCCGGTTCCGCCCATAAGCTCGGTCAATTCCTCATTGACTATTTTTATAACCATTTGAGCCGGTGTAAGACTCTCTAAAACGTGTGAGCCTATTGCGCGCTCGGTAACTTTATTTGTAAAATCCTTTGCGACCTTATAGTTAACGTCCGCTTCAAGAAGAGCGAGGCGAACCTCACGCATAGCTTCTTTAACGTCGCTCTCGGTAAGGTTGCCTTTGCTGCGAAGCCTTTTAAAAGCGGCTTCAAGTCTGTCCGATAATCCTTCAAATGCCATAAACTTACCTCTGTAATTACTCTATGATAGACAAAGCAAGAGATTTTATCTTTACCGTAGTGTCGTTTATCTCTCGAGAAAGCCCGTGATTTAAATTATAATCGCTGATTTCCTCGGCACAGTTTATAATATCGCCAAGAGTGGTTTTTATGCCATTCCATTTTTTTACGAATCCGAGTCTCGACTCCATCTCATAGAGCTGCCTCTCGGCACGTTTTATCGCATCGCGCACACCCTGACGGGTTATGCCCTCGTTCTCGGCAATTTCGGCAAGAGAAAGGTCGTCGTTATAATAAAGATTGATAAAATCACGCTGTTTCGCAGTAAGCATATCACCGTAGAAATCAAGCAAAATCGTTATTTCAACATTATTTGCCAAAACTACCACTCCTTAAAGAAAAAGTCCCTGTAAAGCCAGCGACTTTACAAGGACATATTATACTAAATTATATTGTAATTGTCAAGAAAAAGTTTAGTTCTTCTTGGTTGTTCCGCCGCCCCAGTCAATAACGGCGTTCTTAGAGGGGTCCCAATTGGAGTCGGCGGTTGTGGGCGTTGTGGCGGGTTCGGTGGGCTTGGTTACGGGCTCAGAAGGTTTTGTAGCCGGCCGGGTGGGCTCGGTTACAGGCTCCGTGGGCTTCGTGGTATTTTCCGTTGTCGGCTTCGTGGTTTCTTCGGTTGTCGGCTCGGAAACGGACGAAGTCTCTTTTGCCGTAGTCTTGGCATCGGGAACCTTGAGCCCTGCCGATATACGCAAAATGTATACGGCGTCGCACGAATCAATTTTACCGTCACCGTTTAAATCGGCTCTTTTGATTTCGTCATTTGAGAGGCTCAAAAGTCCGGCATCACATTTCATAACAAGCATGGCATCTGCCGAATCAACTTTACCGTCGCCGTTTACGTCTCCGCGGTTTTTACCGTCGCCGACAGCAAAAACCATTACCGCCGCAACCGACAGCACAATTACGGCCGCTGACAAAATACTGAATAGTTTTTTCATTTTAGTTCCTTTTATTATCGAGCACTCCAATCAATAACAGCCGCATGGCTCTCATCCGCAGGATCACCTGTTCCTATTTTTACAGTACCGCTTTCGCCTTTAGTGGGAGCATCATTCGGCTTTTGGGGCTCATCCTTGCCGTTCGGCTCGGTCTCGGCAGCCTGCTCGGAGGTCTTGGTTATAAGGTCTTCGTAGAACTCAACCGAACCGTCCTTGCCGGTGGTTACGGGAATAAGCTCTCCGTTTATGTTTGTTACGAATTTTTCGCCCGATTCATCGGTTGTGTATTCAATGCTCGTTGTTTCGGAGGGAGCGGCTGTAGTATCGTCCTTTTCCCAGCTTCTCTTTTTTCCGCAGGAAATAAACACCACCGAAATCATAAGTATCAAAAGTGCGACAGCAATAATTTTTTTATTCATATTTTTCTCCTTTGCGGCTTATACTGAAATTATTTTAGCACAATCGTCATTTCAATGCAACACACCGTAACAATCTTACAAATAATATATGACGAAATCACTTTAATTCGGCTATTGTAACGCCTTCTTCACCCTCGCCGTATACACCAGTTCTGTACGATTTTATGTTCGGATGGTCTTTTAAGTGCTGCTGTATGGCTCTTCTGAGCGTGCCTGTTCCCTTACCGTGAATTATTGTAAGCTCATTAAGGCCGGAGCGAAGCACTCCGTCAATAAACATATCAAGGTCGGCTATTGCCTCCTCAACCGATTCACCGCGCAAATCCACGCTTGACTTACCGCTCGGCAAGGACTTTTCCTTCACGGAACGGTAAAGGCTCTGCTTCTTCGGCTTTTTCTTCGGAGCCAAAAGACGAAGCTCCGATACCTTGACCTTCATCTTCATAACGCCTGCTTTTACCTCGGCGTTACCGTTTTTATCAAGCGATACGACCTCGGCCTCGGTGCCGAGCGTTTTAACAAATACATTATCACCCGTCTTTAACGGTCTCGGCAAAACGTAATCGTCGTCATCGCCGTCAAAGTCGTTTTTCTCGTATGTCATATCATCTATGGTGTTGAGATGCTGCTTTAACGCCGCCTTTGCCTTGCGTGCCATCTCTGAAGCGTTTTTCTCATTCGACTGCTCGCGCTTCAGGCGGTCAAGCTCCATCATAAGAGACGCTGCGGCACGCTTTGCGTTTTCAAGTATGCGTTTCGCCTCGTTTTGAGCCATAAGTATTTGCGTTTCGCCCTTTTGCTTTGCAAGTGACAGCTCGTTTTCCGCCTTTTTCTTTATCTCGTCTATCTCGTTTTGCATTTCGGCGGTCTTTTCTTTTTCCTTTTCCATTTCGAGGCGTGTTTTTTGGAGCGTATCAACAACATCCTCAAATCTGGTATTTTCCTCCGAGATAAGCTTTGCCGCCTCATCTATGACCTCTTTTGACAAGCCGAGCTTTTGAGATATCGCAAATGCGTTGGAACGACCGGGTATACCCGTTATCAGCTTATATGTAGGCTTCAAGGTATCGACAGAAAACTCGCAGGATGCGTTTTCGACTCTGTTCGTGCGAAGCGCATATTCCTTAAGTTCGGAATAATGGGTTGTCGCCGCTATTTTGGCACCCTTACAGCGAAGATCCTCAAGCACCGCAACAGCCAAAGCTGCGCCCTCTACGGGATCGGTTCCCGCTCCGAGCTCATCGATTAAAACGAGAGAGCTTTCATCAACGCTATTGCTTATATTTACGATCGTCGTCATATGTGCCGAAAAAGTGGAGAGCGACTGCTCAATACTCTGCTCTTCGCCGATGTCGGCAAACACGTTTTTAAATACGGCTATACTGCTGTTTTCGTTTGCCGGTATAAAAAGACCGCACTCCGCCATAAGAGTTAAAAGGCCTATTGTTTTTATAGAGACGGTTTTACCGCCGGTATTGGGGCCTGTTATGACAAGAGAATCATATTTGTCACCGAGCGACACGTCTATGGGCACGGCTTTTTTCGGGTCAAGTAACGGATGGCGAGCTTTTTTAAGCTCGATAACACCGCGCGAATTTATAATCGGCATTGTAGCCTTCATCTTATAGGCAAGCTGAGCCTTTGAGAAAATCAGGTTAAGCTCCGCCGCCGATTCACAGCTTATTTTTATTGTATCGGCAAAGCTCCCTGCCTCCTCTGACAGTTCCGAAAGGATTCTTTCTATTTCATCGCGTTCACGGCTTTCAAGTACCTTTATACGGTTATTTGCCTCTATTACAGCCGCCGGTTCAATAAATACCGTGGCGCCGCTTCCGGATGTATCATGAACCATACCCGAGACCTCGCTTCGGTGCTCGGCCTTTACGGGAACTACAAATCGGCCGTTTCGCTGTGTGATTATAGCGTCCTGCAAGCTTGATTTATATTTCGGAGAGCGTATCATACCGTCAAGCTTGTCGCGTATTTTGGACTCCTCGAGTCTTTTGTGCCTGCGTATATCTTTAAGCGCAGGTGAAGCATTGTCCGACATTTCGGTATCGGACAAAACAGCATTGTTTATTTTATCCTCAAGATATTTATTTGTGTAGAGCGAATTAAAAAGGTCGTCTATCGCGGTATCCATACCGGCGCTTTTTGAGCGCCACTCGGTTATACCGCGTATCACGCGCAAATCGCAGGAAATATCCAAAAGCTCACGCATAGACAGCGTGCCTCCGGACGATGCACGGCTCAGCTGATTGTTAACATTTATAAGGCCTCCGAACGAGGGCGCGCCGAATTTTGCTATGAGTATATGAGCAGCCTCTGTTTCGGAAAGGCGTTTTTGCACCTCAAAAAAATCGCCGCTCGGCTGCAGCGACAACGCCGCAAGCCTTGCCTCCTCGCAGGAGGTCATTTCCGAAAGAGTTAAAAGTATTTTCGGAAGCTCAAGAGAAATGTGGTATTTATTCATAATTAGTCCTTTACAGAATAATAAAAATCAAGTGTTTTAAACGGTCTGTCCGTCTTTGAGGCAAGGTATTTCTCGGTGATGTAGCTGAGGTCCTCGCTCGCTTCAGGCGACAGCTTAAAATTGTATAATATATCTATTTTGGCAAAAACTATATGGCGCATTGCGCTGACAACACCTATCTCAAGAGGGAAAAGAGCGTTCTCGTCGGCACAGTTATCGCAGTAAAGCAAGCCTCTTTCCATATCAAAATACATTATCGGCGTCTCAAATGCTCCGCACCTTTCGCAGGCGATAAGGTTCGGCATATAGCCGGCAAGAGAAACAAGCCTTAATTCGGTTATTGCCTTTAACAAAAGCGGAGGTCTTTTTCCGTTTGCCAAAAAATACAGCGAATTGAGCACCACGCGCAAAAAATCCGTCGCATCGTCCTCCTTAGGCGACAGCTCAAAGGCTATATCGCAAAAATACTGTGCAAGCGACAGCTTTTCTATATCGTTTCGCAAGCCGAAAAAGCTCTCTATGCTCTCGGCCTCTTCTATTATGTAGCTGTCCTTAGTTTTGTAAAGCGACAGTTTGGAATAGCACAAAAGCCCCGTTGCCGACTGCTTTTTGCTGCTTAACTTTTTGGCGCCCCTGACAAATGCGCGTAACACTCCGAGGCTGTCGGTCAGCACCGTTACAAGCTTATCGTTCTCGCCTATATTCTGTTCTTTTAAGACAAGCCCCTTTACATTCACACCCATCGCTTTTGCCCTTTTCGGCTGAACAACCGACGCTGTTTTGCTCTCGGCGGTATATAAGATAGTCCTCGATTTTACCGCTTTTCGCAAACAAATTCCAATAAATCTCGTTATAGATAAAAAACACCGCCCTCGGAAAACTTATATATTTAAATTCTCCGTGTGCGGCGGTATTATGTCTGTCAATCAAGACCAAAATTGTGTATAAGTCCCTCTCTGTTACGCCAGTCCTCTTTAACCTTGACCCAGCATCTGAGATTGACCTTTATGCCGAAGAATTTTTCCATATCTTCACGGGCAAAGGTCGATATTTTTTTCAACATGCTTCCGCCCTTGCCTATAATTATTCCCTTGTGGGACTCGCGCTCGCAGTAAATAGTGGCTTCTATGTCCATAATATCGCTCGTATCACGCTCGCGCATAAGCTCGATGGAAACCGCAACACCGTGAGGTATCTCCTTATCAAGCAGGCGGAGCATTTTTTCGCGTATCATCTCAGCTGCAAGCACTCTTTCGGGCTGATCGGTCAACGTGTCATCCGGGAAAAAGTGCGGGCTGTTTTCGGCGTGCTTTTTAAGCTCCGAGAGCAAAGCCTCTATACCCTCGCCCGTTTTTGCGCTGACGGGAACAATCGCTTCAAAATCATACTGCTCCGAAAGAGCAGCAATTTTAGATATAAGCTCTTCCTTACGGCTTATCATATCTATTTTGTTAAGAGCTGTTATAACAGGCATTTTTGCCGAGCGAAATTTATTTATAAGCTCCTTTTCCGCGGCGTTAAGCTCTTTATCCGTCGCATCGACGACAAACAGGCACTCTTCAACGCCGGATATGCTGTCGTTTACCGCCTCAACCATATATTCGCCGAGCTTGTCCTTAGGTTTAAAAAATCCCGGAGTGTCGGTAAAAACAAGTTGCACATTATCATCGGTAGTCAAAACGCCCATAATTTTTGTACGGGTGGTCTGAGGTTTACCGGATACTATGGCTATTTTACTGCCTATAAGTCGGTTGAGTATCGAGGATTTTCCTACGTTCGCCTTACCGACTATGGCTGCAAAAGCTGATTTTGATTCGTTCATTTTTTCTCCTTATCCGCTCCGGCGGAAGATTTTTTCTTAATTTGCGGAAAACCTTTAAATATAAAAATAAAAGCGACAACAAGACTTAAAAGAAACAGCACAAAATATAATATGTGCTCCTTAAAATAAACATAAAGTGCCGAAAAGGCCTTTGGCTGCCACATTATCATAATTCCCGTGAGAACGGCAAATATTGCCGATACCAAAACGGCTCCTGCCGCGGTATCCTTTGCCGCCCTGCCGTTATCCGTCCATTCGGCGCTTGCCAAATCGACGGTTCTTTCAACTGCGGTGTTGACAAGCTCAAGAGACACAACAAGTGCGTTTGCAAGAAATACTATCGCAAACTGAGTTCTTGTAATCTCAAAAAAGTCCGCCATCAGCAAAAAAGAATACATATATATCATACAGACAAAATGTATTCTCATATTGCGCTCGTGTTTAAGTGTGTAAAATATTCCGCGGAAAGCATAGCCGAAGCTCCTTATGAGCCCGCGCATCAGATTTTATCCTCACTCTGGTCTATATAATAGCTGCCGTTGCGTTTGAGACCGAGCTGTGTTAACACAGTCTCCTCTTTTTCGCGCATATGTACCGCTTCAAGACCGCCGTTCACATGGTCATAACCAAGAAGATGCAAAAGAGAATGGACGGTCAAAAACGCGATTTCCCTCTGAAGAGAGTGTCCGTATTCCTCTGCTTGAGCTACTGCATGCTCGATTGATATAACTATGTCGCCGAGCATTTTTGCACCGGTGTCATGATTTATATCGTAAACGCCGTTTTCACCGAGAGGAAAAGACAAAACATCTGTTGACGCGTCGATATTACGGTGTTTTTTGTTAAGCTCTCTTATCTCGGCGTCGTCCACGAAGGACACGCTGATTTCGGCGGAGCCTTCAAATTGCTCCATTGCGAGTACCGCATTGCAGCAGCGACGGACGAGCATACGCACACCCGTAGGTATTTTTACCGTTTTCTGTTTGTTTGAGATGATTACCTTAATTTTGTCTGTCATTTTCTTTTCTCCTCATTTTTCTCATATGCTTTGATTATATCCTGTACTAATTTATGCCTTACTACGTCCTTTTCGGTGAACGTATTTATTGAAATATCCGGAACATTTCTGAGTATTCTCATAGCGTCGGTAAGCCCCGACCTTTTCCCGTCCGGTAAATCTATTTGGGTAACATCGCCGGTTACTACCATTTTAGAGTTGAAGCCGAGACGGGTCAAAAACATTTTCATCTGCTCGCGAGTGGTGTTTTGCGCCTCGTCAAGTATTATAAAGCTGTCGTCAAGAGTTCTGCCGCGCATATACGCGAGCGGTGCCACCTCAATAGAGCCGCGCTCCTGATAACGGGCGAACGCCTCTGCCCCGAGCATATCGAAAAGCGCGTCATACAGCGGTCTTAAATAAGGGTCAACCTTTTGCTGTAAATCGCCCGGCAAAAACCCGAGCTTTTCGCCTGCCTCAACCGCCGGACGTGTCAAGATAATGCGATTGACCTCCTTTGCGCGAAAGGCAGTGACAGCCATGGCGACGGCAAGATATGTTTTACCCGTGCCGGCAGGACCCGCACCCAAAACTATTGTATTTTTTCGTATTGCCTCGACATACTTTTTCTGACCGAGCGTTTTCGGCTTTACGGGTTTGCCCTTAGATGTTATGCAGACGCAATCGCCCGATAAGGACATAAGCTTGTCCTCTTCGCCGTCCTTAACAAGAGATATGACATATCGCACGTTTTGATCGGAAAGAGCTTCGCCCTTATTTATGAGGGCTAAAAGGCGCTCTATGGCGGTTGTGGCCTTAGCCACATTTTCCGCCTCACCGCTTATTTTAAGGTCGGAGCCGCGATTTAAAACCGTAACCGAAAATTCACTTTCTATAAGTCTTATATTCTCGTCAAAGCTGCCGAATAAGCTTACGGCATTTTCCATACGGTCAATACTGAGGACCTGCTCAAACACTGAAAAACCACCTTAGATAATTTTCTGTCGATATTTAATATATAGTATCACAATTTTTGTGATTAGTCACTAATTTTTTTCAACAAAAATCTCGCTCTCAACGCCTATTTGTTTTTCACATTTGTATGCTCCGCTGAGTCTTGAACCGTTTTTTTGTATATCAGAGGAAATAATCTTACAATTTTTCAATTCACTCCTGCAAAGGTCTGTGTATTTTTTTGCCGACAAAAGCTCCCGACAGCTTTCTTCCTCTATTGAAAAATCTCTGTTGTATTCGGTAGCGCGTACCCTTATTATACCCATAGGCAAGACGGTTTTATCTGTTGACGCGAGAAAGCTCACCGCATATTGTTCTCCGTAATCGGGAACACCTCCGAGCGGAATTTTGACATTGAAAAAATACAGCGCATACCTTATTTTTTCACGCGAAGGCGCGCAAAATTCCGAATTTTCAAAATCGGAAGAAATGTTTTTTTCGACTTCCGCATACACGTTGCCTGCCGCATGTACAAGAGATTCGGTCTTGTCTTGATTTGTCTTTACCCCGGATATGAGAAGATTGCCCTTCAGCACGGCAGAGCCCGTCTTTATCTCCTCTTGACCCGAATACAACTGCACCTTGGTCACCACGCCGTCCTCCGACGCAACTATATTACATGGGGTTTCGTTGTCCTCTATCTTCGGTGCCGGCACGCTTTCACGCACCTCCACGGACGCATTAGATCCGTTCAGATTGACAACCGCAAACGACAAATCACCGTCAAATATTTTTAAAGCCTCGTCTGAAATCTCTTTTGCGTTTATATCTCGGCGCTTTGCTCCGGGTTTTACTCCCAATGAAGAAAATACATTGAGAATTTGCTCGTCTGATATGTTTTCATTTCCGCTGACGGATACAGTCCATATCATAGTCGATAAATACGAAACGGTGATTATCGCCGCGGCAACGCCTATTACAAGTCCCACTCTCTTTCGCTGCTTAAATGTAAAAAAAGGCAAACCCGTTTTTTTGATTATTCTTGTTTTTACCCCGGAACGCCTTACCGCCTCCCTGATATTTTTATAGTCTCGAAGCATAGTTTTTGCATACAGCTTGTCTTTTACTCGTTTTACATCCCACAATCTGACGTGATAAACGGAGCACAGATTTATAAAGCGTTCGGGAAAACCACCCTCCGCGCAAAATTCAACATATCCGAAAATAAATCTCAAAAAACGTATTATCGACATAAAATCCACCTCAACCCGTAAATTCAATCGAAATTATACTGCCCTTTATCACCGTCTGTTCGTCGGAATAAGAACACAGCGTAAGGTCGCTGCCGCAAAAGGTAACGGTCAGAGAGCCTGCATTAAGCGAAATCCTGTCATTGTCATATTCCGTTATTCCGAAGCAGCCGTCAACGACCGCCTCCTTATTGCCCTCCGTCTCAATATGCGGCACGGACGGGCTCAAAATTTTAGGCATATCAAGCGCGCCGACAATTTTTTGCTCGGACGCTTTTTTTCGCTGCTTTCTTCTTGCGGTCAAAACCGATCCCTCCGAAAAGTCATTTTAAGCTCATATATAAATATGCCGCCTCATATATTTAAATTACGGAAAAGGGTGAAAAGAATGGATAAAAAGCAATGCCGAAAATATATAGTTCCGGTTATATTGACTGTTTTGGTGTGTCTGTTTTTGTTTACAAAGCCGGATATATGCTCAGAGGGCGTCAGAAGCGGAATACTTTTGGCGGCAGAAACGGTTGTACCGTCCCTGTTTCCGTTTATGACGGTGGCCTCATTTCTTCTGCGCTCGGGTCTCGGAGAAGCCGCGGGAAAACCGTTTGATAAGGTGTGCGAAAAGCTGTTCAGGCTTCCGGGCGTTTTGGCTCCGGTTATTATTATGTCGCAGATAGGAGGATTTCCCATAGGCGCAAAAATGACATATGAATTGCTCAAGAAAAATGCGATAACCGAAAACGAGGCGCAAAGAGCTTGTCTTTTTTGCATAAACGCGGGCCCCGCCTTTGTGATAGGGACGGTTGGCTCGGAGATGCTCGGAAGCGTCAAAGCCGGCGTGCTGTTATACATATCCACTGTTTCGGCATCATTTTTTACCGGTATCTTTTCAATGGCTCTGTATGATAAAGCGGCGGAGGAAAAGGGTAAAAGCGAAATTCCGTTTACACTTTGCGACCCTGTCGGAGCTTTTGTACGTTCCGTGGGTGACGCCACAAACGACGTAATAAAAATATGCGCCTGGGTAGTTATTTTTAAAACCGTATGCGACGGTTTATCTACCTTACCTATACCGCCCGGAGCTGCTCTTTTCTTTGAATTCATCCTCGAGGTCACAAACGGCTGCCGCGCCGCCGCCGGAAAAGCTCCGATACCCGCCTTAGCCGCAATAATATCCTTCGGCGGTCTGTCGGTACACTGCCAGATAATGTCGTATCTCAGATACACAAAGCTCAAAATGCGGTATTTTTACACGGCAAGAGCGGTATGCGCGTCTTTTTCGGCGATAATATGTATGGAGCTTTTAAAGGTCTTCCCATGCGAGGTATCTGTCTTTGCAACCGACAGCTCTGTAACTCCGGCAGCCTATTCGGTTTCCGTACCGGCTCTTGCGGCACTGCTTATAATGAGCGTACTGCTCATCTTAGAGGTTGATTCGGATAAAAAAATGTGTTAGCATAGTAATACACAATGTAATCGGGGTGAAACGGATGAAGGATAAGATGCTTGGCGGAAACATTTCTCCGAAATGTGAATACTGTGAATTTTCAACGCCGACAAATGACGGCGATACGGTGCTCTGCCCCAAAAAGGGCGTTGTGTCAAAAGATTGGTGCTGTAAAAAATACAAGTATGATATTTTTAAACGTGAACCGAAACTACACCCGACAGCGCCCGAATTTTCAAAAAGCGATTTTGAGATTTAACATAACAGCCGTCCGAGATACAAAAGCAGTTCTCGGGCGGCTGTTTTTTTCGATAAAAAAAGCGAATATATACTTAAGAGATTGAAAAAGAGAATAAAAGTGATATACTATTATAATCAAAATTTCATTCAAAAGGAGCAACTATGAAAAAGTATTACGCTCTTTATAAAAAGCAATTTATCTTAGGGCCGACGTTTAAGCTCGCCGAGGCCATACTTGAACTTTTGGTCCCGCTCGTTATGGCTAAAATCATTGACGTGGGAATCAAAAACGGCGATGTGCCATACATTATAAAAATGGGGCTTTTGATGGCAAGCCTCGGTATACTGGGCCTTTTGTGCGCCATAGTATGTCAATACAGCGCTGCCGTTGCCCAACAGGGAGTTGGCACGGAAATCAGAAACGATATGTTTAAAAAGATAAATTCCTTTGCACAAAGCGATATTGACGCCTTTTCTTCGTCATCGCTTATAACGAGAATTACGAATGACGTAAACCAGATACAGTCGGGCGTTGCAATGTTTATACGTCTTATGTTTCGCTCGCCGTTTTTAATAGCCGGTTCGCTTATTATGGCAATGAAGCTTGATCTTAAAATGTCAATAATCTTCTTTGCCGCAGGTCTTTTGGTCAGTCTTATTATGTACTATGTTCTGACTAAGAGCCTGCCGCTTTACAAGGTGATACAAAAGGTACTTGATAAGGTCTCGCTTGTTGTCAAGGAAAATCTTTCCGGCGTCAGAGTTATACGCGCATTTTCAAAAAGCAATCACGAAAAAGAGCGCTTCGGCGATAAGAATGACGAGCTGACAAAAATAAACTTCCGTGTGGGCAGCCTTTCGGCACTTCTGAACCCAATGACATTTGCCGTGATGAACCTCGCAATAGTAATTTTGCTGTATTTCGGCGGAAAAAACGTATATTCGGGCGAGCTGTCGCAGGGAAAAATAATAGCTCTCATAAGCTATATGACACAGATACTTCTCTCAATAATCGTATTTGCAAACGTCATAGTCGTATTCACAAAGGCACTCGCAAGCGTTCAGCGCGTTAAAGAGGTATTGGACGCCGAGCCGAGCATAAAGGATGACGACGCGGCATATCAAAACGGCGATGAATCCGCTGCGGCGGTCGAATTCTCCGATGTCAGCTACGCGTTCCCAAAATCCGACGAAAACGCCCTGTCAAACATCAGCTTTACAGCCGAGAAGGGCGAAACGATAGGAATTATAGGCGGTACTGGCGCAGGCAAAAGCACACTCGTAAATCTGATACCGCGCTTCAGCGACGTTAAAAACGGCAGCGTCAAGGTATTCGGCCACGATGTGCGAGACTGTAAATTCGGGTATTTAAGGCACGTCATACATGTTGTACCGCAAAAGAGCAATCTTTTTTCGGGTACAATAAAGGACAACCTGCTGATGGGTGACCGCTCCGCCGATGACAGAGACATTGATTTTGCGCTCAAGGTTTCGCAAAGCGCGGAATTTGTATCAAAGCTAAAGGACGGCACAAACACCTTAATTGAGGAAAAGAGCAAAAATCTGTCGGGAGGCCAAAAGCAACGTCTTTGCATAGCAAGGGCAATAATGGGGCACCCTCGGATATTGATTTTTGACGATTCATCAAGCGCGCTTGACTTCGCCACAGACGCAGCTCTGAGAAAAGCTTTGAAAGAAAACTTAAATGACACAACCGTATTTTTGGTATCGCAGCGCGTCAACACGGTAAAGAACGCCGATAAAATACTCGTTCTCGACGACGGTGAGCTTGTGGCAACCGGTACGCACAAGGAGCTATACAAAACAAATGAAGTATACCGCGACATTTGTCTGTCACAGCTTTCAGAAAAGGAGGTTGCCTCCGTATGAAAAACACAAAACGTCTCATAAAATATATAAGTCCGTTTAAATCCAATCTCTTCGGGGCGATTTTTTCCGCATTTGTCGGCATTGCGCTGTCGCTTATGGTGCCCATTCTCATCGGTAAAGGTGTAGACTGCATAACGGCTAAGGGCGACGTCGATTTCGCAAGGCTTTTTAAGGTCGGCGCGGTTCTCGCGATATGCATTGTTGTTTCGGCGCTTTTCCAATGGATAATGACGTATAATTCAAATAAGCTCTCATTTAAAACCGTTCAAAAGATGAGAACCGAGGTTTTTGAAAAGCTTACAAAGGTGCCGCTTTCATATATTGACTCCACGGCACACGGTGACATAATAAACACCGTTGTCACCGACATAGATATTGTCTCCACCGGTCTTTTACAGGGCTTTACCCAGATATTCTCCGGCATTGTGACAATACTCGGTACGCTGATATTTATGTTCACGATAAACTGGTATATCACGCTCGCAGTTGTTGTGCTGACTCCCCTTTCGTTTTTTGTCGCTTCGTTTATAGCAAAGCACGCGCACAAAAATTACGTAAAGCAGGCAAAATACCGCGGCGAAATAACCGGATTTGCCGCCGAGATGATAGAGGGAGCCGATATAGTAACAGCATTCAACGGCGAAGAGGACGCTTACCGTCATTTTCACGAAATAAACGAAAAGCTCAAAAAAGTCGGTACAACCGCCCATTTCTATGCGGCACTTACCAATCCCTGCACGAGATTTGTTAACGCTATGATATATGCCGTTGTTGCTGTTCTCGGCTCAATACTCACGGTAAAGGGCGGTATTTCCGTAGGTAAGCTCTCTTCTTTCCTCACATACTGCACGCAGTACACAAAGCCGTTCAACGAAATATCAAGCGTTGTTGCCGAATTTCAGAATGCACTTGCAAGCGCCGAACGTGTATTCAAGCTTCTTGACTGCAATGATGAACCGTCGGACGAGGGAGCAAAGGAGCTTAAAGCCAAAAACGGAACGGTTGAATTTAACAATGTTTCGTTTTCATACAGCAAAAACAAGCCGTTTATCGAGGGACTTAATATAAGGGCTGACAGCGGCAAAACAATAGCCATAGTAGGGCCCACAGGCTGCGGCAAGACAACGCTCATAAACCTTTTAATGAGATTCTACGATGTCACCGGCGGTGAAATTGACATAGACAACGTAAATATAGCCTCTGTCACGCGCGACTCGCTGCGTTCCGGATTCGGAATGGTTCTTCAGGACACATGGCTGTTTTCCGGCACAATATTTGACAATATAGCTTACGGGAAGCCAGACGCCACACGCGAGGAGGTAATTGCGGCGGCAAAGGCGGCTCACGCTCACAGCTTTATAAAAAGGCTCGAAAACGGCTATGACACTTTTATCTCGGAAAGCGGAGATAACCTCTCGGAAGGTCAAAAGCAGCTTTTGTGCATAGCACGAGTAATGCTTACAAAGCCGCCAATGCTCATTTTGGACGAGGCCACAAGCTCCATTGATACAAGAACCGAGGTCAGAATACAGAAGGCGTTTGCCCTTTTGATGGAGGGCAGAACAACATTTATCGTTGCACACCGCCTCTCCACCATAAAAAATGCCGATGCAATCCTTGTAATGCGCGACGGGAAAATAATCGAACGCGGACGTCACGATGAGCTTATAGAGCAAAACGGATTTTACAAAAAGCTCTATAACAGCCAGTTTGCCGTATATTAAATCCCGACAGAATAATAAAAAAGCTCCGCGGTTAAGGTCACAAGCCAAAACTGCGGAGCTTATTATTTTGTTTACTTGCCGAGTTTAATTTTTACAAATTCCTCTATGTACTTTGCGGTCTTATCAAATCCCGCCGACGAGCTGTTTATACACAGGTCGTAGTTTTTGAAGCTGTCCCACTCGCGGCAGGTATAGTAGCGGTAATAATCGCTGCGGTGAGCGTCTATCTTTTTGATTTTACGCTCTGCTTCCTTATCGCTGAGCGACGGCTCAAGCACCTTGACGTTCTTAATGCAATCGCTCATGGGTGCCCAAACAAATACCTTCACGACATTCGGCATATCGCGAAGTATATAGTCGGCACATCTGCCTACTATTATGCACGAGCCCTTTACGGCAAGATCTTTTATTATTTTTGCCTGATAATTAAAGATATTTTTATTTGAAACAAAAGCACTGCTCTCCGGCGGAATCAAATCGCCAGTATATCTGTCGCTTGCCGGGGAAAAAATACTTTTTTTCACGGACTCATCGTTTTGGCCGAACAGCTTTACGTTTATTCCGCTCTCCTCCGACGCCATATAGACAAGGTCGCGGTCATAAAAGGGAATCGAAAGGTTTTTTGACAGCATTTTGCCTATTGTTCTGCCGCCGCTTCCGTATCCTCTTGCGATGGTAATTACAAATTTTTCGTTCATAAGCTCACCGAACCTCTCAAAACGATATGATATTATTCGCCGAGATAAGCCTTTTTAACCGACTCGTCGTTTATAAGGTCTTTTGCGTCTCCCGAAAGAGTTATGTTACCCGTTTCGAGTACATATGCCCTATCGGCAATCGAAAGAGCCTTCTTGGCGTTTTGCTCAACCAAAAGAACGGTTGTTCCGCTCTCATTGATCACCTTTATTATATCAAAGATTTCCGAAACAAGCAACGGGGAAAGTCCCATGGACGGTTCATCCATCAAAATAATTCTCGGCTTGGACATAAGTGCTCTGCCCATTGCAAGCATCTGCTGCTCACCGCCCGACAACGTGCCTGCAACCTGATTTTTGCGTTCCTCAAGTCGCGGAAAACGCTCGTAAACCATTTTAAGAGTTGAGGCAATTTCGGATTTATCCTTGCGGGTATATGCGCCGAGCTTTAGGTTTTCGAGTACCGAAAGCTGCTGGAAAATACGTCTGCCCTCCGGAACGTGTGCCATACCCATGGAAACTATTTTGTGCGGCGGAGTTTTAGTAAGCTCTTTCCCGTCAAACACAATAGAGCCTTTTTTAGCCTGAATAAGGCCTGTGATCGTGTGAAGAATGGTTGTTTTACCTGCGCCGTTGGCTCCGATAAGGGCAATAATTTCGCCCTCGTTTACATCAAAGGAAACGCCCTTAATAGCCTTTATAACGCCGTAATTAACTTCAAGATCCTTAATTTCAAGTAATGCCATAGTTGCTCCTCCTTATTCGCCGAGATATGCTGTGATAACTTCGGGATTATTGAGCACATCGGACGTTTTGCCCTGGCACAGGACATGACCGAAGTTAAGAACCGTAAGCTCCTCGCATATGCCGGAAACAAGCTTCATATCGTGCTCTATAAGAAGTATGGTCATATCGAACTCATCGCGGACAAAGCGTATTGTCTCCATAAGCTCCTCTGTCTCATTGGGATTCATTCCCGCCGCCGGCTCGTCAAGAAGCAAAAGCTTCGGCTCAGTCGCAAGTGCTCTCGCTATTTCAAGCTTGCGCTGCTTTCCGTACGGAAGATTTGAAGAAAGATAAGACGCTTCTTTATCAAGGTCGAAAACCTTTAAAAGCTCCATGGCCTTTTCGTCCATTGCGCGCTCTTTTTTGAAATATGACGGAAGCTTGAATATACCTGCTGCCGTATTGTACTTATAATGATTGTGAAGTCCTACCTTAACATTGTCAAGAACCGACATCTGACCGAAAAGACGGATATTTTGGAAGGTTCTTGCAACGCCTGCCTTGCATATATCGATGGTCTTTTTGCCCGTTATAACGGTGCCGTCAAGAGTAGCCTGACCCTCGGTAGGCTTATATACGCCCGTAAGAAGGTTGAATATGGTCGTTTTACCTGCGCCGTTCGGTCCTATAAGACCATAGAGCTCGCCTTTTTCTATTTCTACGTTAAAATCATCAACGGCTTTAAGACCGCCGAAGGTTATGCTTAAATTTTTAGCTTCGAGCAATGCCATAATTACCGTGCCTCCTTTTTGGTCTTACCGTTTCCCTTTTTGAAGAACTTTTTTATCGAATGAGTCTCCCAGAAAGCGATTGCCTTGGGGCTTGAGGTCATTATCATCATAACAATAAGCACTACCGCATATATGAGCATTCTGTAATCGCGAAGTCCGCGGAGAACCTCCGGCAAAGCCGTAAGCACACACGCTGCGATTATAGAGCCGCGTATATTGCCTATACCGCCGAGAACCACAAATACGAGTATCATTATTGACATATTGTAGCCGAAATTCTTTGATGTTGCGGCAAGCACGCTGAGGTTATGCGAATACAAAACGCCGGCTATGCCTGCAAAAAATGCGGAAAGCGAAAATGCGATAAGCTTATATTTAGTCACGCTTATACCCACCGATTCGGCGGCTATACGATTGTCACGCAGAGACATTACCGCTCTGCCGGCGCGCGAATGAATAAAGTTCAGAATTACAAACAGCGTGATAAGAAGAAGAACTATACCTATTATAAATGTTGAATCGTTGGGTGTTCCGGTTATACCGAGCGGCCCGTTTATAAGAACAGTACCGTCAGCCTCAAGATTTAACGATGACTGACTCGTAAAGGAAGCGTGAATACCGTGACTGTCATATCCGACATATATTGTTCCGAGTATGTTCTTAATTATCTCGCCGAACGCAAGCGTTACTATTGCAAGATAGTCGCCCTTTAATCTTAAAACGGGTATGCCTATAAGCACGCCGAATATTGCCGCGCAAAGTCCGCCGACAAGTATGGCGAGCGGAAAACGAATCCATACATTTGTAAGAGTGTTTTGCGTAACTACCGAGAAAATCGAGCTTGCATACGCACCGACGCACATAAATCCCGCATGGCCGAGCGAAAGCTCACCGAGATAACCGACTACAAGGTTAAGAGAAACGGCAAGTATGGAGTACATACACAGAGGAACCAAAAGGCCCCTCAAAAGGCTCGATATATTTCCCGTGGACTTGAGTATTTCGACTACGGCAAATATAACTAAAACCATAGCATAGGTTATGAGGTCGCTTCGGGTACTTTTTTTAATCAGTTTTGACTTTGTTGATGCCATCTTCGTACCCTCCTTAAACCTTTTCAATATACTTCTTGCCGAGAATGCCCGTCGGCTTAACAAGAAGCACTATTATAAGAACGACAAACACGATAGCGTCAGCCATCTGCGAAGAAATATAAGAACGGCTAAGTATTTCTATAACGCCTATAAGAACACCGCCGATTACGGCACCCGGAATAGAACCGATACCGCCGAGAACGGCAGCTACGAATGCCTTAATGCCGGGCATTGCACCTGTCTGCGACGAAAGTGTGGGATAAACCGAGCAAAGGAGTACGCCTGCAACGGCCGCCAGTCCCGAGCCTATGGCAAATGTGAGAGAAATAGTCGCATTTACATTTACGCCCATAAGCTGAGCCGCTCCCTTATCCTCGGATACTGCGAGCATTGCGCGGCCCGGCTTTGTCTTATTTACAAATAGAGTAAGCGAAACCATTATTATGAGCGAAACTATTATGGTAACTATAGTTTCGGCGCTTATTGTTATTTTACCGTCGGCAAGCGTAAGTGCCGGTAGCTTTACAATAGAGGTAAAGCTCTTCGCCTGAGAGCCGAAAATCAAAAGTGCCATATTCTGAAGAAAGTAGCTGACACCTATTGCGGTTATAAGAACGGCAAGAGGAGAAGCGCCTCTTAACGGCTTATAGGCAAATCTTTCTATTGCCATACCGAGCAAGGTACACGCCGCCATAGATATAACGAGTGCGAGATAAGGATTTACCCCGGCGTATGAGGTCAACGCAAATACTATGTATGCACCGACCATTATTACATCGCCGTGCGCAAAGTTAAGCATTTTGGCGATACCGTAAACCATGGTGTAGCCGAGCGCTATTACGGCATATATACTGCCGAGACTGACGCCGTTTATAAGGTTTGTTATAAAAGTCAATTTACTGCACCCCAAACTAAAAATGTTTCTTGTTTAAAATACAAATAGTATAACATATCCTCTTTGCCATTACAACGAGAAAAATATGCAAAAATGAATAATCGGGCGGCGCGCTTTTCATTATATTTCACCCAATTAAAGCGATAATGTGGGAAACAAAAAGGGCCGGCAGCCGTAAGCTGCCGACCCGTATTCAGCCTTTAACCGAAGAAATCAGTCCATCGGCTGATATTCGCCGTTTTCAATCTTAACCGCTTTCGGCTCTTTGTTTACTTCGCCTGTTGCTTTCCAGGTCATACCTGAACCTGTTACGCCGTCAACTGAGATTTCGGTCATGGCTCCCTTGAGAGCATTACAAATATCGGAAACACTCATATCGCCTGTAACGCCTGCTTTTTCTGCAGCAGCCTTTACAATGTAAACAGCGTCATAAGCGTCTGCCGCAAACTGATTAAGAGTAGACGGGTCAAACTTCGCATTGTAAGCAGCAACAAACTTCTTGGTTGTCTCGTCGGTAGCATTAGCTGCAAACGGGGTAAGAAGCATTACGTTTTCTGCAAGAGACTTATCAAAGTTCTCGATGTTAAGAAGTCCGTCAAGACCGTCGCAGCCGAAGAACTTAGCAGTAATACCCGCAGTCTTAGCCTGGGAAAGGATAAGAGAAGCTTCCTGATAGTAAATCGGGAGGAATATAAGCTCTGCGCCGGAAGCCTTAATCTTTGAAAGCTGAGAAGAGAAGTCCTGCTTGCTGTCGCCTGTGAAGGCTTCGGAAGCTACAAGGTCAAGACCCTTTGCAGCCGCTTCAGCCTTGAAGTTGTCATAAACGCCCGAAGAATAAGCATCGGAGCTGTTATAGATAACCCCTACCTTTTTAGCAAGACCCTTGCTTGCGATATAGTCTGCGGAAGCAGTACCCTGGTTGGGGTCTGTAAAGCAAACCTGGAAGCAGTTGTCATTTGCTATTACCTTAGCTGCCGAAGCAGAAGGTGTTATCTGGAACATATTATCAGCCTTAGTCTGGCTGATAACAGAAAGGCAAGCACCTGTGGTAACGGTGCCTATGAATACCTTCATACCGTTATCCTTAAGAGTATTGTATGCGTTTACTGCTTTTTCGGCATCGGCTTCATCGTCCTCCATCTGGAACTCAAGCTTCATACCGTTTACGCCGCCTGCAGCGTTAATCTCGTCAACGGCAAGCTGTATACCGTTTTTGACGGCAATGCCGTAAGCCGCCGCGTCGCCTGTAAGCGGTCCGCTGGAACCTATTTTAAGTGTTTTACCGTCTGAAGAGCTGCTGCCGGTTCCCTTACTGCCGCAAGCCGTAAAGCAAGCTGCAAGGAAAGTCAAAGCAAGAACTGCTGCCAGAACCTTTTTCAATGACATTTTCATAAAATGACCTCCTGTAGCTAATTTTGCAAGATTTAAAAGCGAATCCTGCAATAAATCATTTATGATGAAAATTATCTTACACGCAAAAATAGGATTTGTCAATAAATTGCCGAAATTTAGTCGCGAAAATATGACGAAGTTGCACAAACACAGTATTCTGTTTTTGTACACTTTTGAAAAGCCGTTGATTTTGTCGTTTTATGTGCTAAAGTCTATACGGCGTTTCCGAAGTTTAAAGACTACGAAAAAAGCAAGGAGCCGCGGATAATACCCACGGCTTCTTGCTTTAAGACTTTATATAGAAATGGAAGATTAAGCTACGTGAAAGCTACCTCTCTCGGCACCCTTTCTGCCGCCGTCAACAAGCTTGAATTCACGGTTTTTACGCATTTGCTCAATACGCTTTTTTCTCTTGTATCTGCGGTAATTGACAACTATAATCATCTTGACCTTTTGCTCAAAGGCGATGAACTTATCCTCCTTATAAAATCCGTATATAAGAAAGATAATAACTGCGAGCTCTATCATAGAAGAAATGGCTGTGAATGCTGACATATACAGGACCTCCGGTTCTTTAGAACATTTGTTTGTGTTTCATTACACCCTTATTATACCAACAATTTATATTTTGTCAATACAAATGTTCGGATTTTTTCGGTGTATAAGTCCTAAAATTAGGACATTTGCGTTGCAGAGCTAATACTTTTTTAATTCCAAACGCATAATACCACAACATATTGTGTTAGTCAATACTTTAGGCACAACTTATGCTATTTATACATAAAACGACCAAATAATTGCTTGTTCGGTATTTATTATGGATAATATTTATGGTACAATAATACGGTCACATATATGTAATTTCAGTAAGGAACGGTAAAAAGAAATGTTCGTAGATATAGCTAAAATAAATATTAAAGCAGGCAACGGCGGCAACGGTGCGGTTGCTTTTCACAGGGAGAAATATGTGGCTGCGGGCGGTCCCGACGGCGGCGACGGCGGCAGAGGCGGCAACATAGTATTTCAGGCAGATGACAGTCTTGCCACATTATCCGATTTCAGATACAAAAGAAAATATAAGGCTCCGAGCGGTGAGGACGGCAGAGGCGCAAGGCAAAACGGCAAAAAAGGTCAGGACCTTATAATACGTGTTCCGCGCGGCACGGTAATACGCGAAGTAACAAGCGGAACGATTATGGCGGATATGTCAACCGACGAGCCGTTTATAGCGGCGAAGGGCGGTAAAGGCGGATGGGGCAATTCTCATTTTGCCACCTCGACACGCCAAACTCCGCGCTTTGCAAAAAGCGGCGCTCCGGGCGAGGAGTGGGATATTTCGCTTGAACTGAAGCTCATTGCCGACGTTGGTCTTATCGGCTTTCCGAATGTAGGTAAATCCTCGCTTTTGTCTGTGGTGAGTGAGGCGAAGCCCATTATAGGCGATTATCATTTCACAACTATAATACCCGTTCTCGGCGTTGTCACCATGGGTCCCGAGCAGAGCTTTGTAATGGCGGATATTCCGGGTCTTATAGAGGGTGCTGCGGACGGTGTGGGTCTCGGTCACGAATTTTTAAAGCATATAGAACGTTGTCGCATGCTGGTTCACGTTGTTGACGTTGCCGGCAGCGAGGGAAGAGACCCGAAGGAGGATTTCGAAAAGATAAACGAGGAGCTTGTAAAGTTCAATCCCGAGCTTGCAAAATGTCCGCAGATAGTGGCCGGCAACAAAATAGACCTTGCAACCGACGAGCAGCTTGAGGATTTCAAGAGCTTCATTGAGAAAAAGGGACTTCCCTACTTCCCGATAGTCGCACCGATAAAATACGGCACAAAGGAGCTTATAAATGCTGTTGCGGAAAAACTCTCTACCCTGCCGCCCGTAAAAAAATACGAGGCGGAGGAAATACCGCTTTCGGTACTCGAGAGCAAAAAGAACAACGGCTTTAAGGTTAGCGTGAACGACGGCATATATTCTGTTGAGGCGGACTGGCTTTACAGAATACTTTCAAAGACCGACCTTGACGACTACGCGTCGCTTCAGTATTTTCAAACGGTTCTAAAGTCGAGCGGAATAATCGACGAGCTTGTAAAGCAGGGAATTCAAGAGGGCGATACTGTTTCAATTTACGATCTCGAATTCGACTATATACCGTAATTACCGCGGTATCAAAAAGGGGTATATAAATGTTTGCTAAAATCATAAGCGTCGGGCTTTTCGGCATGGAAGCCTATATGACCGGCGTCGAAGCGGATATTTCGGGCGGTATGCCGCGCTTTGACGTTGTAGGACTTCCCGATACGGCAGTCAGCGAGAGCCGCGAAAGAGTCCGCTCCGCCATTAAAAATAACGGATTTGACTTTCCGCCGTCACGCATTACAATAAATCTCGCACCGGCGGACATAAAAAAAGAGGGGCCGATTTACGACCTGCCCATTCTGATAGCAATACTTAAATCCACGGGGCAGCTGTCCTGCGATACCGACAGCTCGGCTTTTTTGGGAGAGCTGTCGTTAAACGGCGAGGTGCGCAGAATTAACGGCGTTTTGCCGATGGTTATTAAAGCACAGCGTTGCGGTGTTAAGGAAATATATATACCGGCTCCGAACGCTGCCGAGGGTGCTGTTGTGCGCGGCATAACCGTATATCCCGTAAGGAACGTCGGGCAGTTGCTGTCACATCTCACGGGCGGAGAAAAAATAACACCCGTTTCCGAATCCGATTTCAAATCTTACAGCCTGCCCGATAATCTGCCGGATTTCTCCGACGTCAAGGGTCAGCACGAAGCTAAAAGAGCTTTAGAGGTTGCCGCCGCAGGCGGACACAATGTTATGATGATAGGGCCTCCGGGCTCGGGTAAGAGTATGCTCGCAAAACGCATACCGTCAATCTTGCCCGATATGACATTTGAAGAATCGCTTGAAACAACCAACATATACTCGGTAGCGGGAGTTTTGCCCAAGGGAATATCCCTTATAAAAGCGCGTCCTTTTCGCTCGCCGCACCACACCGTCTCCCCTGCCGGACTTTCCGGAGGCGGCACGGTACCGCGCCCGGGTGAAATATCCTTAGCGCATAACGGCGTACTGTTTCTTGACGAGTTGCCCGAATTTTCGAGAACGTCAATGGAAGTTTTACGTCAGCCGATAGAGGACGGTAAAATAACAATAGCGCGCGTTGCCGCAACATTTTCATATCCTTGCAGCGTTATGCTTGTATGCGCCATGAACCCGTGTCCGTGCGGTTACTTCGGACATCCGACAAGAAAATGCACCTGTCCGAAGGGCGCGCCGCAAAAATATCTGTCAAGGGTATCGGGTCCTCTGCTTGACAGGCTTGACATACATATTGAGGTTCCGCCGGTTGATTTTGACGCCCTCTCGCAAAAGGAAGGCTCCGAAGAATGCTCTTCCGAAATTAAGGCAAGAGTCAACAAGGCAAGAGAAATTCAGCGCCGCCGTTTTAAGGGGACAAGCGTCACCTGCAACGCTAAAATGGATTCTGCACTCACAAGAAAATACTGTATTATGACCACGGCAGCGGCCAACATACTGCGGCTCTCCTTTGATAAATTGGGCCTTTCGGCAAGAGCCTATGACAAGGTGCTGAGAGTGGCAAGAACAATAGCCGACCTTGACGGCAGCGACGTGATAGACACCAAGCATATAGCCGAGGCGGTACAATACAGAAGTCTCGACCGAAAATTCTGGAAGGAATAAATAAACGCAATACAAAACGGCTGTAAGAGCAAATCTTACAGCCGTTATTTTTTTACTTTTCTATTTTTTATATTCCGTCGTAATAGCCTTTGTCGATAAGCTCGCCTATCGAAGCTACAACAGCCGGCTTATCCTCCTTATACGTTACGCCGTACCACTTATCCTCGGCGACGAGAACATTAACCTTTTTGGTTCCGCTCTCAATAAGAGAAGATACGACGGACGGGAGATAATACTCCGATTTCGGAACATTCAGCTTTTCTTTGAGAAAAGAAACAAACCCATCCTCTATGTATTTGAATACGTCGGGACGAAATCCCCAAAGGTTCATGGAAACGACCGTATCCGGTGACAACGCATTCCAAGTCTTGCCGTCATCCTCGGTAAATGAGCAATCGCTGCGAATCTTTGTATATTCGGTGACGCTCTCCAAAGCATTATTATCTGTAACACAAACGCCTCTTGAAACGGTACCGTTTTCCGTAAGCGTATTCTTGAGTCTGAAGCCGACCATACAATAATCCTCTAAGGCCGATGACAGCTCGTCGTAAATCTTCTTAAATGCGCTTCTGCCGTAATAATCATCGGCATTTACAACCGCAAACGGCTCTTTTACAACATTTTTGCAGCAGAGAATTGCATGAGCGGTTCCCCACGGCTTTTGACGGTCTGCAGGGCAGGTAAAGCCCTCCGGAAGAGCATCTGTCTCCTGAAAAACGTACTCAACCTTAACCTTTTTTTCTATACGCGAGCCGACGATACGTTTAAAATCATCCTCGATTGCGTGTTTTATAACAAAAACAACCTTATTAAAGCCTGCCTTTACCGCATCGTAAACCGAAAAATCAAGAATTACCTCTCCGTTTTTCCCTATCGGCTCAAGCTGCTTTAATCCGCCGAAACGACTGCCCATACCGGCAGCCATAACAACCAAAGTTATGTCCTTACCCATTGTTTTTCTCCTTTAGCCCCATTGGCTCGTTTTATTTATTATTTGCCTCTTTTTCGGTTTGCTCGGCTATTGCCTCGTCCTTTTCAGCCTCTTTTTCAGCTTCCTCCGCCTCTTTTTCGGCTTCCTGTGCCGCCTTTTCGGCTTTATCGGTCTTAATTTCTTCCGCTGCCTTACGAGCCTTTTCGGCTTTTGCCTTTGCCTCTGCCGCTTTGGCTTTTGCTTTTTCGGCTTCTTTACGGGCTTTTTCGGATTCCTTGCGTGCCTTTTCCTCGGCATCGCGTTTTGCTTTTTCCGCCTTGGCAACGGCTTCTATTTTTGCTTTTTCTGCCTCTCGGCGTGCCTTTTCGGCTTTTTCTGCGGCATCTCGCTCGGCCTTTTCTGCATCCTTGCGCGCCTTTTCAGCCTCTTTTTTCACCTTTTCATCGGCTTTTTTAGCTTTTTCCGCCGCTTCTCGCTCGGCTTTTTCTGCGTCCTTGCGAGCTTTCTCGGCTTTTTCCGCCGCGTCACGCTCTGCCTTTTCCGCATCCTTACGTGCCTTCTCGGCGTCTCTGCGGGCTTTTTCGGCGGCCTTTTCTGCATCCTTGCGCGCTTTTTCACGTTCCTTGCTCTGCTCGTACTTTGCTTCGCGCTGTTCACGCTCAACCTTTATTTCAGCCATATGCTCCTCGCTGATACCGGTGCTGCGCCAAGTATGGATTATTTCGGGAGCCGCGAATATCTCATCAAGACGTTTGATAAACGGAACAATCTCGCCGAAATCAAGCGCTCTGTGGTCAAAAGCAATACAAAGCGGCATAACCTGACGAATGGCTATTTCCTTTTCGCCCGCTTCATTTACAACAACTACGGGCTTATCCTGAACGGCACCGACCGCTATGGCACAAACCTGCGGCGGAACAATTTCAAGCAAGCAGGTTTCACCGCGTTGCGCACGGTAAACCGAGCCGATATTCGAAACGGTTATCGTACCCTGCTCTATATCGTGCTTTGTAAGCCTGTCCTTTTCGGGAATTTTATAATAATTGCTCTTTTCCTTTCCGCTGAGGGTCTTAACCTTGTGCTTACCGGTCTTTGAGCCGATAAGACGATAAAGGGTTTGTTTGATTTTGCCCTGCTTTAAAGCTGTAAGCGTGTTATCAAGAGAGACATCAAACATAACCTCGTCAAGATTTGTGTTTGCGACACGGCGGTTTACGTCCGCGATATACGCAACCATCTCATCAAGGTTTTTGTTTTCAAAGTTGTGAAGATTTATTGTCATCATCTCGCCGTTCGGCAAGACCATCGGCATAGAAATATCAATATTTTCAAAGGTATGTATTTCTCCTCTGACAAGCTTGCGGTCAAATTCGATATGAGAATTCATAATCGGATCCGCTTTGAGCCCCTCAACTATTATTTTGAGCATAAGAGTATTTAAAGTGACCTTTTTCTCGGGCGGACAATCTTCGTTAAGCCTTTTATACTCTATCATAAATTCGGTGACGTCCGGCTCATAGTTGTATGTAACGTGAGGAACATTTGCCCACGATTCGGTCGTCATATTGGCTACAATCTTGCGCTGAATACCGAAATGTATGGTGTTGGTTTTTTTCATTTTGTTTTTTGCCATAAATATTCCTCCATACAAAACTTTACTTAAATAGTATAATACAAATCATTTTAGAAATAAACTTTTTTTTGCGAAAAAATCACATTTTACATATTATGTCAAGCAGCTTAACAGTTGTCTATAATCTCACAAGCAGTATTTGTGTATTTCAGACAAAAAAACGCAGATTGAATTTGTATTTATATTGGAGTATAATAATATAAAATTTATAAAGCGAGGAGATTTTGGATAAAATGAACAAACAGACCGAAATAAAAGAAAGCACCGTCCTTCTTATGCCGGACGGGAACCTTGCAATACCCGGCTATTGTAAGCACAACCTTTTCAGATATAATCCCGAAATGATAAAACGTGAAAATACCATGCGCCTTAAGGAATGGGATTATTACCAAATAAGCGACGGAAATATAATGATACAGCTCAATTTCTTTAATATATCGCTTGCCACCTGTGCCACTTTCGGACTTGTTAACCTCAAGACCGGCAGAAAAATAAGCGGTATGGCAACTGAGCTTTTCACGCCGCACAAAAACCGACTCAGCAAAAACGGCGACGTTCCGAACTATACCGAATATAAGCGCGGAGGAACAAAGCTTATATTTGACGTTCGCGAAACGGAGAGACGCCTCTATTTTGAAGGCACGGCTTCAGGCAAAAAGGTTAAATTCGACGTTACTTGCTATAAGCTTCCCGAGCACGAAAGCATAACAATAGCGACCCCGTTTAATGAACAGGGATGCTTCTTCCTTACTCAAAAGCTCAACTGCCTTGCGACAGAAGGCACCGTTGTAGCCGGGAACGAGAAATACACATTTACAAAGGATAAAACCTTTACGGTTCTTGACTGGGGGCGCGGTGTGTGGCCGCACACGAATACATGGTATTGGGGAAACGGCAGCACTTATCTTGACGGTAAGCTCTTCGGCTTCGAGCTTACATGGGGCTTCGGCGACGAGTCAAATGCAACCGAAACAGCTATATTCTATGACGGTAAATGCCATAAAATAGGCGCAGTGCATCTTGAGAAAGACCCTGAAGATGGCGCCGGATGGATGAATGAATGGCATTTTATTTCGGAGGACGGCAGACTTGATTTGACTATGAAGCCGTACTACGACCACTATACAAACCTGCTTCCGCTCAACCTGTTCGGTATGAAAACGCATCAGGTTCACGGACTTTGGAACGGCAAGGTCGTTCTCGACGACGGCACGGAGCTTAATATTAAAGATATGTATGCATTCTGTGAAAAGGTTCACAACAAATTCTGATAAAAACTCCGGCTGCTTACTAAACAAAAAACGCTTATTCCGAAAAATCGGAATAAGCGTTTTATTTTTGGCTTGCTTTACTTTATTCGCCTGCTTTATATTTGCCTGCCATAACGAGGTCAAGCACGGAAGCGTCGGAGAGATCAACAACTCCGTCTCCGTTAAGGTCCGCCGCAGCAAGCTGATCATCGGTAAGAGTTTCAATGCCGAGCGAATGATATACGATAAGGTTGTAATCCGTACTGTCAACCTTGCCGTCGTCGTTCACATCGCCGAACAAACGTATTTTAACCTGTACGTTAAATTCACTCTTATCACTGACAAGACCCGAGCCGCTGACAGCGCGGAATTTGTAATTATATGCTCCGCTGCCGTTTGTGGTGAGAGTGTTGCCCTCAATATTTGTCCACTCGCCTCCGTTAAGCGAATACTGATATTTAACGCCCGACGAAGCCGAAGAGCTGAGAGTAAATGTCACATCCTGCCTTACAAGCGAACCGGAAGCCACATTTTCTTCACCGCAAGCCGCCGTTACCGTAACGTCCGTCGGAACGCTCTTATCAATCATAACGACAACACCGTCCGACGCATCGCTCTCAACGCCCGCTTTATTAACAGCCTTAAATGTATAAGTCTTATTGCAGTTTTCGGCAATATTGAGAACGCTGCCGTTCATCTCCTTAAAGCCCGATCCGTCGTCATAGTAATATGTAACGCCGGTATTGCTTGTAGCCGAGAGAACTATTGTAACGTCGCCGCTTGTCCACTCGCCTGTTTTACCGTAAGAAGATACGGTAAGCACGGGCTTGTCGCCGTCGATATTTGTAACCGTAAATATCTTTGTTGCAACTCTGCCGTTTTTGCCTACTACGGTAAATACGTATGTACCGTTCTGTGACACGGTGTAAGAGTCTTCATTGGTTATATCCTGACCGTTGCAGGTAACCTCGCGAAGTCCCGACTCGCCTACCTCGGTGCTTATGTTTATCTTATAAGGATTCGGAGTAACATCGGTAACCTCGGGAGTAAGAGTTATTTCGGGAACCTTTGCATCTATCATTACGTGATAGCTGTCAGAGGGATAACTCTCGGTGCCGGCATTGTTAACGGCTTTAAATCTGTAAACGGCGTTGGTTGTATCGGTTATCTCAATGCTCGTGCCGCTGTCGATAAGAGTCCAGCCGTTTCCGTTGTCATAATAATAGTTAATACCGGAAAGAGAAGCTTCCTCGGTAGAGAAGTTGAATGTAACGCCTTCACCAGTCCATCTGCCGAAGGTCCCCTCGAACGAGACGCGGATAACAGGTACCTGACGGTCTATCTTAACCGTAAACGCGGTGACGTTGCTCTCAAGAGCCGCATAGCTCTCGGCCTTAAATTCGTATTTATGCTCACCTGTTTCGGTTGCGGTAAAGGTATTGCCCGAAAGCTCCTGCCATTCGCCGCCGTCAACACGGTAATAATATTTGTAAATTCCCGAATAAGCCTCGGAGGAAAGAGTTATATTTACATCTGTTGCGCTCCAAGCACCCTCTTGATATTCCTTACCACCGCCATATACAGCGGAAACGGTAACATCGGTGGGAGCCGTACCGTCTATAACCACGCCGTCCGAACGAAGTATCGCAGAAACATTGCCTGCCTTATCGGTAACTCTTGCCTCTACAAAGCCCTTGAAATCGGGGTCTTTAGCCGGTTTGTTTCCGCTGTCGTAGACGCTCCAGTCGGAGCCGGTCGGCTGACCGTTTTCATCTACAAAGCGATATTCAATTTTGTCTATTCCCGATACGCCCTCATCCGACGCATCAACGGTAATTTCAACAGTCTTGTTAAAGAATCTGCATAAAGTGTCCGCCTTGCTGAAGAAGCTTCCGGAAACCTCTCTTGCGACACCGCCTATACCTTTATGTAAAACGGTTATGCTGTTTACGGTGGGAGCAATTTTATCGATATTGTTTATAACGATGCTTTCTTCTGCCGTAAGACCGTTACCCGCAGTTACAACTACGTTGTAGGTTCCGTTCTCAGCAACGGTAAACGAATCATGAGAAGCGGTTATATCCTCACCGTTTAATGTAACGGAGGCTATTCCCGAAGCGCCTACATTAAGACTTCCTATTGTAACATCATAGCTCTTATTTGTAAGCTCGGTTACGGCGGGAGTAAGAGTGAACGAAGGCTCTATATCATCACGCATAACGGTGTAGCCCTCGGTGTAATCGCTCTCAATACCCTTGGAATTTACAGCCTTAAAATAATATGTATCGCTGCTGTTCACATTTACGGTAAGCGTGTTGCCTTCCAATGGTGCTTCTACGCCTGCGGAATCGGTTTTAAAGTAATACTTAACTCCGTCAAGCTCGTGAGACGATGAAAGAGTAAAGGTTACGTCCTTGCTTGTCCATCCGCCGTTATAATCGCCTTTATCAACGCTGACAACGGGTTTACCGTATACAATTACGGGGAATGTAGCCGAAGCGCTGCGCCCCGCATGTGTGTATGTAACGGTTATATTCTGCTCTACATCGTAAAGCTCCGGGTCAAATGACGATGTGTCAACCGTGTAATCGGTGACGTATTCGGACTCGGCGTTGCTGTAATTTGCCTTAACCTTAAGGCCCGAAAGATCAAGGGTCTTATCGCCCTCGAGATAATCCTTTTTAGGATTTTCGAGCTCAATTGATGTTACCGCCTTAGAGTGAACGGTTATCGGGAATATTGCGTGATATGTTTTGCCGGCTCTTACTACGTTAACTATAATATACTGCACCGAATCAAGTATCGAAGTGTTGACGGAGCTTACCGTATAATCCGTTACCGGAACGGAAAGCTGATCGTCGGTATAGGCGTTTGCCGCCTCTTCGCCGTAATATTCGGCAATATCCGCACGATTATATGTAAGCTTAACCTCCATACCGGTGAGATCGAGCTCTGTGCTACCCTCTACATAATCGGTCTTAGTGGGCGCGGTAAACGCAATACTTACCGGCTCAACCTCAACTACCGTTATATTCTTTTGAGTTTCTACGTATGCGCCGTCAACCTTTGTAACGCCGTTCCTGCCGAATGCATGTAGTGTTGTATCGCCTGCCGAAATACCCGTGACAACACCGTTTGAATCGACCGAAGCATATGCATTCTTCTGATTTACGTCGCCGATATTCCAGTCGGAGGTCCAGGGAGCCGAGCCGTCGTCCTTAGTGAGACCCCAGCGCTGCTTATCGACCGAAATTCTCTCGGGAGAGAATTTAGCGGTGTATGTAACCGGAAAATCCTTGATTACATAATCATTTCCCGTTATGGTAACTCCCGTGAGGTGTCTTATTGAGTTACCGCGTACCGTTACCTCTACGGATTTAGACACGCTTCCGATGGTTGCGGTTATTGTGACCTTTTTGGTGTTCCAAATGGCCGTTCCGCCGGAATCAAGACCTTTTACAAGACCGTTTGCATCAACAGTGGCTATTGACGGGTCGGAAGAAGTCCATACGACAGTTCCGAGAAGGGCTTGATCGTAATCGGACGGTGCTATATTCGCGATTGCAAGCTGCGTAGTCTTGCTCTCATTAACCGCTGTGCTGCCGCTGATGCTGAAGTCTGTTATCGCCTTGCCCGCCGTTACGGTAAGAGAGTCCTCAACGGTCTTATCATTAAGAGTTGCTCTTACGTGTATTTCGCTAATACCGCTCGATTTCGGGGTGAATACACCGTCGGACGAAAGCGTAGCAAGCTTTGTCTCGGCGGGTGCCTCGGCGGTTGCCCATATTATTTCTTTTGTATCGGGATTTGTAAGGCCCCACGCTCGTTTTACCGACGAGTTTGTGTTAAGTCTTGACGGTAACACATTTGCCTTAAAGGTAGTCGGCGTATCATTGGGAACGGCACTGTTACCCTCAATTTCAACAGAGGAGATACTGCCGACCACACCGGCTCTTGACACCTTTATTGTAACATTTTTGGAAACGCCGCCCGCCGTTGCGGTAAGGGTTGTGGATTTACTGTATTCAACGAGTCCGTCGCCGCCGTCAAGGCCGGTTACCGTACCGGAGGCATCAACCACGGCAATCGACTTATCGGCGATTTCCCAAGTAAGGTCGCCGGTATATGCTCCTGCGGGAACAACATTTGTAATTGCAAGCTGCGTTGTGGAGCCTTCACTTACGGATACGGATGAATCTGTTACGGTTTTTGTGCCACTTATAATATCAAAGGATTCAACCGGGAGATCCTTCTGCTCAACTACATTAAAGGTTATGGTATCGACAAAAGCTACATTGCTCGCGTCGTATGCCCTAACCGTTACCGAGCCTGCTGCAGTAAATGTGACAAGTCCCGTATCGGAAATCGTTGCACGCTTGCCGGAGCTTGTATCAAATACGTTGCCGCCCATCTCCCATTTTACAGAGTGCTTAAGCCTTACCGGTGTTACCGCCGCGTAAAGCTGAACAGTTTTACCCACGGCAACGGTAAGAGGAACGCTCTTTTTATTGGTTATATGAGTTCCGGTAGGAAAGATGTTCGCAATAACGCTCTTTTGAACCTTTATTTTAATTTTGTCACTTGCAAGCTTTGCTCCGCTTGCGTCATATATAGTAGCCGTTATTTCGACATTCATATTGGCAAGAGCAGACGCAAGGCTGTCCGCAAGAGTATCACCTGCAATGCCTCTGACAATAGAAACTATCAGGTCATCGTTCATACTGTCAAGATTAATACCCGACTTTTCAAGCTGTTTCATAATCTCGTCAGCCATTTTATCGCCTACGAGAGGAAGTACGCGCACGTTTTCATCAAGCCAAAGCTGAATTATAGCTGTCTTTGACGAATCATATGCCGTAACCTTGCCGTTATCGTCTACATCGGCAAGAAGCGGTAGGGTACTCTCCCACTTTACCGTAGTACCCTCAGGCAATTCGCCTGTCGTGGTATACTTTAGTTGAAGCGTTTTATACTCGGTCAACTGCTGTATTTCGGTAATGTCATTACCGTTTTCATCCGTAATGTTAAGCGAGACTCCTGCCGCGTAGCTCACAAGAGCAGACGGAACCAAAGTCAACAGCATAATGACAGACAGCAAAACGCTCAAAATCCTGGTTGATGTTTTTTGCATACAGATCTTCCTTTCTCTGAAAAACCACCTTTACAAGAAAATAATAACAAATTCTACATATTTTTTCAATGCACACATTTTTACAAATAGTATTATAAGCCGGTCTGTGTTTTAGTGATTATACAATACGAACAAACAAAAAAGCACGGAATTACACACTCCGCGCTTTAATAACATATTGATATACCGCCCCGATAAAGCGTTTATTCCTCAAGCTTTTTCTGAGACTGCATTTTGAGATACGCATTTATGAAACCGTCAATATCGCCGTCCATAACCGCGTTGATGTTACCCATTTCGTAGCCGGTGCGGTTATCCTTGACAAGTGTGTACGGCATAAATACATACGAACGTATCTGATTGCCCCAGCCTATCTCTTTTTGGTCGCCCTTAATATCCGAAATTTTGTCAAGATGCTCGCGCTCCTTGATTTCAAGAAGCTTGGATTTTAACATTCTCATGGCAACCTCGCGGTTCTGATGCTGGCTTCTCTCAACCTGGCATGCTACAACAATTCCCGTCGGGATATGAGTAAGTCTTACGGCAGATGAAGTTTTGTTTACCTTTTGACCGCCTGCACCGCTTGAACGGTAAACATCCATTTTAATGTCCTCCGGAGCTATTTCAACCTCGACCGTATCATCGATTTCGGGCATTACCTCAACCGAAGCAAAAGAGGTATGGCGTCTGCCTGCCGCATCAAACGGGGAAACTCTTACAAGGCGGTGTATGCCCGTCTCACTTTTCATAAAGCCGTAGGCATTTTCGCCCTCTATGAGGATACTTGCCGATTTGAGCCCTGCCTCGTCGCCGTCAAGGAAATCAAGCGTAGTAACCTTAAAACCGTGACGCTCGCCCCATCGGCAATACATTCTGAAAAGCATCTGCGCCCAATCCTGCGCCTCCGTTCCGCCTGCGCCGGCGTGGAAAGTAAGAATTGCATTTTTGGCATCATATTCACCGCTCAAAAGGGTTGTAAGGGTCATGGTGTCAAGATCACTTTCAAACTTTTCTACACTCTCGGTGCACTCATCGAGCATACCCTCGTCCTCTTCTTCATTTGAAAGTTCAATCATAACAAGCGCATCGTCATAATCCTGCCTGAGCTTTTCATAAGCCGCCACTTTGCTCTTGAGGTTGCTTGTGCGCTGAACAACCTTTTGAGAATTTGCTATATCATCCCAAAAGCCGTCAACAGTCTGCTCTTTTTCAAGCTGCGCTATCTCTTCTTTCATCTTATCAAGACCCAGAGCCTCGGAGAGGTCGTCAAGAGTCTTTTCGTGGTTTATAAGTCGCAGTCTCAATTCTTCGTATTGAAGCATAAATATAATTCCTTTACTTATAATTTTTATATATTTACAAAGCTTAGTGCCTCGCCGACTATTTAATATCGGCTATGTCATAAGGCGTTTTTTGATAGACAAAGTAGTTAAGCCAATTTTGGAAAAGCAGGCTTGCCGCACCGCGCCAGGTGTCAACGGGCGTTTTTTTGATGTCGTTATCGGGGAAGTAATTGTGCGGCATCTTTATGTCAAGGCCCTTTTTTAAATCGCGGAAGTACTCGCGAGCCAAAGTGTCGCTGTCATATTCGCAATGACCCGAACAGTAAAAATTGCGACACGCCATATCCGATACGAGATGAACCCCGGCTTCCTCGGAATAAGATAAAATCTGAAGATCCTTTACTCTTATTATATCCTCTTTTCGGTTTTCCGTGTGACGTGAATGCGGAACATAAAAGACATCAGAAAATCCGCGCAAAAGCGGATGATACAAATCAAGCGGTTGATGGCGAAATACTCCGAAAACCTTCTCGGGAAGCAGATGCTTCGGAATACCGTAATTATAGTAAAGCGCAGCCTGCGCTCCCCAGCATATATTAAATGTGGAATACACATTTGTTTTTGCCCAATCAAATATTTTGCAGAGCTCGTCCCAATAATCGACCTCTTCGAAGTCCATCATCTCAACGGGCGCTCCGGTAACTATCATACCGTCGAATTTTTCGTCCTTGACATCGTCATAGGTTTTGTAGAATTTGAGCATATGCTCCCTTGACACATTTTTTGAAATATGGCTTTTTACCTGCAGCAAGTCTATTTCAAGCTGAAGCGGAGAATTACTGAGAAGCCTTAAAAGCTGAGTTTCGGTCTCGATTTTTGTAGGCATTAAATTCAGTATTATAATTTTAAGCGGACGAATGTCCTGCTTGACGGCTCTGTCCTCCGTCATAACAAATATATTTTCAAGCTCCAGGCTATGATGCGCCGGAAGCTGATTATCTATTTTTATGGGCATACAGCCACCTCTTTCAAGAAGACGAACCTCGGTCTTTTACCCGTTTAAGTTCTGACAAAGTATTATAACATAACACACCACCGTTTGCAATGCCGATACACATAAAAATACCCCGACCACAGTCGGGGTATTTTAAACTTATTTATTACCGTTTATATCAGCAAACGGGTTTTGTGTTTTCCTCTTCCTCGTCATCCTTACGTTTTTTACGAAGAATTATGAAGAATATAAGTGACAATCCACAAAGGAAAACAGCAGCTGCGGCGAGCGGATTTTCACGGATAAGTTCACCGGTTTTGGATATTACCGGGTTATTCATTATCGGGTTGCCGCTGTCGCTCGGTTTGGTTACCGGAACTTCGCTTGTCGGCTCCTCTACGGGTGTGCCGGGAACAATAGTAATAGTACCGTCGTCGTTAACGACAAAGTCGAGCCATAAGGTATTGGTGCCCTTCGGAACAACTGCAATCTGCGAACCGTCATCAAGTTTAATAACGGTTGTTTCTGTTGCCGTATCACTTACGCTTACCGAGAAAGTAGTCTTGCCGGCTACTTCACCGTTTTCGTCGGTGATTGTTACAACATGGAAACCGTCTTTAATAACGTCAACGCTGTATGCACCGTCTTTTCCTGCCTCAGCCTTGATTTCGCCGAGGTCAATGTCGAGCTTAGCGCCCGGGAAAAGGTTTTTACCGCGATACACATTACCCTTCATACCCATACGAACACAAGGATCTTCGTGATCTCCGCCGGGATTTGTAGTGCCCGAGGGATCTGTAGGAGCTGTCGGCTCTGTGGGTCTTGTAGGCTCGGTAGGTTCTGTGGGATTTGTAGTCGGCTCGGTGGGTCCGAAGCATTTTTTAAATGTGAACACAATGTTCATATCGGTGGCAACCGAATCAAATCTCAACATACCGTACTGCAATTTACCGGTATAATCTTTACCGTTTACCGTAACACGCTCAAGGTGGCTGTCAAGCTTTGCAACAGCTCCGAGAGAAAGCGAATCAAAACGGTCAACGGCGAACTTAGCACCGCTTGCAATAAGGTTGCCGTCTTTAAGGACATAACCTCCGTCGTTATACGTTACGGTAATTTCATGGGTATTCGGGACTACAGTTTTAAGCTGTGTTTTGCCGATTTCACCTGCCTCGGCGAAAACGCAAAGCTGCATGGTGAATATAAGCAAAACAGACAACAGCACACTGCAAGCCTTTTTCATGAAACCACCTCCTTAAAAATTTAAAGAATTGAAAATTGGCAATAATTATCCAAAAACGTACTCTACGGTGTAAGTCATGGTGCCGGTATACATAGCTATGGGGACGCCACTGAAGTCAGCGATTGTAACGGTTGTTGCAGACTGAGCAGCGTTGTTAATTTCGGGATATTCAGTAGCTTCTCCGCCTGCTACGGTGAAGGTGAGGAACTTATCGGTAGCACCATTTGTCATTTTGCCGTCATTGTTAGCTGCAACCGAAACCTTAAGCTTTGCGCCGAGATTAAGCTGAGAATCAACTGTGTAAGAAGCATTCTGAGCTGCAGTGTCGTTCCAAGCAACTGAGATCTCAGCAGGAATGGTAACGGTGTAGTGTTCGGGATCGTTGTTATCCTTATCGGTTGTCTTTGTCTTAACCTGAACATCGGCGGTCTTGGGGTCTGATTCCTTGGTTATTGTAGCTGCGAATGAGGGAACCGCAATAGCGGCTATCATCATAACAGCAAGAAGAATTGATACTATCTTTTTCATAATTATAACTCCTTGATGTACTTAATGTTTAATGTTGAATAAATTATTTGTCAACAACTGCTGCTGTGAAGGTAACGGTAGCATCGCTGTAATCGGTGATGGTAGCGTTCCAAGCTGCTGCTGCAACGTCAACGTTAATGTTGTAAGTATTGTTAACTACCTCGGCAGCAGTCTTAACGGAAGTGTCGCCGCTGAAGGCGTAAGGAATGGTATAGCCGTTATCGGTAGCGGGCTTCATTTTGCCAGCCTCCGAAGCAACAGAAACGGAAAGACATTTGCCGGTCTTGAGAGTTGACGTAACATTGTATGTGAAGGCTGTGGTTTCAGCGCCCCATTTAACGCTCATTTCAGCAGGATATGTTACTGTGAAATAACCGTCTGCGGGAACGTTTGTTGTATCGGTCTTAACGGTTGCGACGCCCTTGCCGCCAGCTGTATCCTGATTGATTTCAGCTGTAGCTGCAAAGGACGGAACTGAAACTGCCGCAAGCATAGCAGCTGCAAGAACTAATGAAAGTAACTTTTTCATAATATAACTCCTTTTCGGATTAAAAAATTAAGCTATTGCTTCAACAGAAGCTGTAAATGTGAGAGTATCTTCATACTCATCAATGGAAACGGATCCCCAGTTTTCCTTAGTAATATTGACATTTACCGAATATGCGCTGTCGGTAACTGTCTCGTGACCGGTTGTTATGTTGGTATCACCGGCTATAGTGTAAGGAAGAAGCCTGCCGCCGCCTGTATGGAGATTTGCACTGTCCTGAGCTACAGTAACACGAAGGTTATTGCCGCTCACAAGCGTACTCGATACAGTGTAACCGATTTCGGTACTTTCGGTGCCCCAATAAATGGTGGTTTCGGCGGGATAAGAAACGGTAAAGGTACCGCTTATTCCGCTTCGGTCGGTAACTACCGAGGAGTTACCGACGCCACCGGAAGTAGACTGATCTATTGTCGCAGTTGCAGCAAAAGCGGGAACCGATATAGCCAAGAGCATCACAGCCGCAATGACTATTGAAAGAATTTTTTTCATAATTGGTTCTCCTTGTATTTTGAAAGGGCTTCCGACTCTTAGATTGTAGCGGGAGCTATCGAAACCGTAAGTGTAAGATTGCCCTCGTACTCATCTACCGGAACCTTTGCCCAATCAGCTGAGGCAATGTTTACTGCAGCGTTAACAGCTTCATCTGCAACAACTGCAGAGGCTGAAGTATAAGCTGTGGTGCCTGCTACGCTGAAAGGAAGAGTAGCGGTATTGCCTGATGCGATAGCCTTGAGGTCGGTTGTACCGTCTTCCTTTGCTACCGTAACATTAAGACGGTCGTTTGATTTGAGCTGGCACTTTACGTTGTATGTAAAGTCTGTGCTCTCTTTGCCCCAGTAAATAGTGGTTTCTGCCGGGAAGGTTACCGTGTAAGAAGTAGCCTCGGGACCGTCTGGACCGGTTTTTGTAGAAGTAATAACCTTAGCCGTATCGGAGGTATGGTCGCTTGTAAGCGTCTTATCAACTGCAAATGACGGAACGGAAACCGCTGCGAGCATTGCCGCCGCAAGAGCTATTGAAAGTAATTTTTTCATTGTGGTTATCTCCTTTCAAAATCAAAGGCTTACGGTGAAGGTAAGAGTATCGCTGTACTCGCCGACGATAGCGTTGTTCCAATCGTCTGCGGCAACCTTAACCTTGAGGGTAAGTGCCTTTGCTGGATTGATAACGGGGCTGTCAGCTATAAATTCGAGGTTAGAGTCAGCCGAGAAATCGTAAGCCAATGTCTCGTTTGCATCCTCGGTAAGCTTCATAAGTCTTGAGCCCTCAACGCCGATTTTAAGCTTCTGGCCGTATTTAAGGTGAGACTCAACAGAAAATCCGTCAAGAGCTGTTTCCTCTGCGCCCCAGTAAATTGTGGTATCGGCCGGAATTGTAACGGTGTATTTAACAGCGTCGTCTTCGGGAGCATCGGGGCCTGTTTTTGTGGCGGTCTTAACAATAGCTGTACCGGTATTGTCAGTTTCCTTGGTTATGGGGTTAGCTGCGAAAGCGGGAACCGAAGCTGCTGCAAGCATAACCGCTGCAAGTGCGATTGAAATAAGCTTTTTCATTATATTAGTCTCCTTTCAATAATTAAACCTCAGCGGTAAAGGTAAGGGTGTCGTTGTAAACATCAACAACAGCTCTGTTCCAGTCCTCGCTGCTTATTGTAACCTTGAGATTTTTGTCAACGGCCGGAGTTTCCTTGTTGCCGTAAACTACGGGGCTGTCTGCCGTGAAAGCGTTGTCACCCGAAAGAGTATAGGGAAGAGTGTAAACCTCGCCTGCTGCAGCATCGGTCTTCATAGAGCCTGTGCCTGCTACGGTAACCTTGAGAGCCTGGCCTCTCTTGAGGTGAGACTCAACAGAGTAAACAAGATTTGTCTCCTCGGTGCCCCAGTAAATTTCTGTATCTGCCGGAATAGAAACGGTGTATCTGACAGCATCATCCTCAGGCGAATCGGGACCTGTTTTTGTGGATGTCTTAATTATGGTTGTGCCGGTCTGCTCTGTTTCCTTGGTTATGGGATTAGCTGCAAAAGCGGGAACCGAAACAGCTGCGAGCATAGCCGCTGCGAGTGCGATAGAAATAAGCTTTTTCATAATTTTGTCTCCTTACATTTATTACGCGTTGGTATATTCTGCCGTAAAGGTAAGAACATCTGTATGCTCACCCGAAGCGGCTTTTTGCCATTCAGCCTCTGCGATGTTCACGGAGAGGTCGTAAGACTTCATATAATCGCCCGGTAAAAACGCCATTTGCTCTGCGCCTGTAAGCGTGTAGGCGATAGTCTTTGAGCTGTCCAAAGTGTTGACGAGCTTTGAGCCGTTGAGCGACGAAACAGCCACCTTAACGGTCTTGCCCGGAGACAGCCACATTTTAGTTGCCGTAACCTTACCTATAGCGTAAGAAGAAGCTTCCCACGGGATTTCGGTATCGGCAGGAATTGAAAGCTCATACTCATCCTGTTTGCCATTACCGGTAGAAATCTTTACAGAGCCTACGGGGTTCTCTTTGTTCAGCGTAGCCGGAGCCGCGAAAGACGGAACAGTCACGAGCGACAATAAAAGGACTGCGAGCAAAACTGATAATGTTTTCTTCATAGAACCACCTCCTTATGGTCTTGATAAAGCATTTAATTTGTTAATTAACCTTTAGTGTAATCTACGGTATAAGTAAGAGTAGTCGAATACTCGGCTATCGGAGCGTCCGTCCAACCGGAAATCGTCAATGACGGTTTTTGAGCGGGAAGCGCTCCCTCATTTTTACCTGTAAATTCTGTGGAAGTAAAGTTCTGTGAAGTATACGGAAGAGCGTATGTCGATGTTGCTGCATTGGTGAGAGTGTCATTTGCGACAGAAGCACTGCGTGCTACGGAAACACCGATCTTACTGCCCGTGTCAAGTGAAGACGTAACCTTATAGGAAACATCAACAGCTTCCGTCTCGCCCCAAGGAACATCTATTTCCGCAGGAATTGTAACCTCAAAGAAGTCGTCTGCGGCAAAATGAATATTGACAGTTTTTCTGACAGGCTCATTTGTTGTCTTGTCAACAGCAACCTCGCCGGTAGCTTTATCGATAAGCTCTATTGTAATAACATCTTCACTCGTTACGGTAACGCCCGTGGCGGTAAACGTGAAGTTTATTGCCTTGGGAGCTGCCGCCGAAGCGGTGTTATTTGCGACATCCGCGGTTTCGGGAGAAGTTTTAAGAGCGTCTGCCGTTACAGTCTTTTCAATCGCACCCGTCATTGCTACGTTGTAATCGTGGGTGGTGCCTGTAGCGTCCTTAAGGCCTCCGTTTTTAGAGGTTACACGAAGTGTGTAGCTTCCGTCCGGATAGTCAACGGCATTTGAAAGAGTAAAGACTGCGGTTCCCGTTGTTGCATCCTTATTGAGAGCGACGCTGTCTTTGTCTACCTCCGAAACAAAGTTCGGGAAAAGACGGAGGGTATCTATAATACCGTGGAGAGCTTCGCCGTCCGAGGAATTAACGGTGTTACCGTCATTAACCTCTTGAACCTGCCTTATATAGCCCTTAAACGAATTGTACTCTTCAACCGCTTCCGTTATTGCGGTAAGGTCCTGAATACCGCTATTGTCCATTTGACCCTTAACGGTATTGTAAAGAGCCGTGTACTTTTCTTCGAGTCGAACAACGCCGCCCTTAACCGTCTTACCGGTGATGTCGTCGGTGTAAGTTTTGATATTGGCAAGCACCTTGTTAACCGCCTCGGCCGACTTAGCATAATTCTTATACTGCGGAGCGCTTGCAAATTTGTCGGCCTTATCAGTTAAGATATACTTAGCATAATAATCAAGGTCGTTATACTTCTCGATGTAGTTTTCAAGCGCCGCGGTCTGGCCGGTAGGCATAAGCCTGCAGTCGGTCGTAAGGTCGGTCGCTTTACCGGTCTCGCCGTACATTGAAGCAACAAGAGTGTTAAGGTCTTTAATACCGGTTATAGCGGTACCGGAGACACTCGTGTAGCCGTCACGGTAATTTTCGAGAAGTTTCAAGCGTTTTGCAACCTTATAAAGGTTTTCCATTTTTGTGACGTTCTCCGTACCGAGCTCCGCAATCGCTTCGTCGGAATAGAGCTTATAAGACTTCTCATACCAATAGATTATGTTCTGTACGTCAGCCGCGGTGAGAGAATATGCGCCGTAATCTATAAGCGGCTTCTCTGTTCCGCTCTCATCGGTGCCGATAACAAAACCGGGATAAGGTAAGGCATTGCTGTCTGTTACGGAACCGCCGGTTGCTGCAGCCGGCATAGCCTCAATCAAAGGTTTCAAATCGGGAGCCGCAATTTTCGGGTTGACGTCGAGCAAAGTGATGCCGTCGTCGATGCTCTTGTACTTTTGAAGCACGCTGTATGCTCTTGCAACGGAAGGTATTGACTTTTGATAATCCGAAAGCTGCGCATAAAGAGCAAGTGCCGTGTTTATCTTTTCGGTACGAGTTTTCGTTTTATAAATATCAACATCCGCTACCGCGTTTTCAAACTGCATTGAAGTAAGAGACTTAACCTGTGCATAATCGTCGAACGAGACGTCGCCGGTTCTGTTTTGCACGTCTGCGCCGTATACCGAGGTACCCTGTCTGTATGTAAAGCCGACAGAGCCTATTGTAAAGCTCTTACCGTTCATTGCGGCTGCGCTCTTTCCGTTTACGGACGAATCGTTGTAATTTGACAAGGGCGCTATACCTATGGTAACACGGAAAATGTTGTTAAGGGCATCGGCTTTTTCATCTATACGATAGTTAGAGACTGGATTAATGCCCTGAACGCCTCTCGAGAACTGGAAGAGCGGAATCATAACATAGCCCTTGTAGTGAGAAAGGGTCAGGTAATCGCCGTCTCCCGTATCTATGCCGTACTCCGAGGTGTAAGCGTAAATTCTTCTCTTGCTTTCATCCTTGGGAGTACATTTAGCCCATTCACCCGTCTTGGGGTTAATGAGATAGAAGTAAGAAGCCGCGTTGTTGCTGCCGAAGTCGAGAGTGTAGTCCTCGGCGGCGCCTTCATAGTAGGAGCTGATATTAAACGCCATTGAGAATGTGTCAAGCTGAGAGAAGTCTGCGTAGAATACAAGTGCCAGACGGTCGGTTTCGCCTATGTCGTTTTTGGTATACGACTTAGCAAAATCGCCGAGACTCTCAGACGACATATTGTTGGCTCTCAGCGTGGAGTAATCGCCGCTGCTGCTCGGTTCTTCGTCAACAAGTCCCTTTGTAATGCTTATGCAGTTATACCAGCCTTTTCTGTCTTCGGCATACTGGTTATTTATGGTAACCGTTGCGGCGTTTTTGCCCTCAAGGCCATTTGATGTAATGATTGCCAAAGTACCGTTTTGGCGATAATCTGTAATACCGTTTCTCTGCGGGTCACTACCGAGAGCGCCGCTCGGTATAAGTGTAGGAGTTGCGGTATCCTGAGAGTGCGCCGAAAGTGAAGCAAAGGGAACCTGATATGTCAAATATCCCTTAGAATAGTAGTAATCCTGCCCTACCTTGCCGGCATATTTTGAGTTTTCAAACTGCCAGCTTCTGGTGCCTTTTTCCAAGGAATCGAAGTCGCCGAACGGTATAACCTTGTTGTTTGTAAGCGCCTGGCCTATTACAACAGAGTTGTCGGCAAGCTCTTCTTCTATGAAGCTGAAGTACTTTAAGAGCTTCTCCTCTTCCGCTCTGCCGAGCATAGCGAGCTGGCTTAAGTTAAGGCGGATATAAACCTCATAAAGGCTCTTAACAACGGCTTTATCCTCATCGCTTACCGCGAGAGTATTTTCGTCGAAATCGGGAAGCTGCTCAAGCTTCGTTGAAATCATCGGAATGAAATCCTCTGCACCCGAGTTAGCAGAGCCGTAGGTTTTACCGTCTATACAAGCCTGCTTGGCGGTCTTGTATTTTTCCCAAGCCTCGGTCATACCGAGTGCTGCCGCCTTGGTATCGAGCGCAGACTCCTCAAGGAATGAAGCATCGATTATACCGGATTTTCCGGCTTCTTCGGATTTGTTATATTCCTCAATTGATTTTTTATAACTGGCTATCAAGTCCTCGATGTACTTAACGGCGCGGTAATCGTAGGAGTTCGGACTTTCAATGTACTTTTGGCAGGCATTGAAAATAGCGCGCGGAATTTCTGTTTCCTGGTCATAATATGTCTTAACGGGCGTGCCTGTGTTTGTTGCTCCGTTAAGGGTATTTTCGCTGTATTTCTGACCGTCTGTACGGTAGAACAATACATTATCAAGGAAAATCTTTTTACCTACGCTGCCGTTGTTGGTTTCAAGGCTCGTAGAAGCCGGGTCATACGAGCAACCCGTAAACTTAAAGCCGGCGGACATAATATCCTCGATAGCTTTAAAAGCATTTGTACGATTAACTACCGGATCTTCACCCGTACCGATTTTGGTCTTATCGATATAAGCTCTTTTGGGCGAATCGGCTGTTGTCTTGCCACCGTCTTTCGTAGTCATGCACGGAGCGAGCATCGTGCCGCCGTCGATATAGTATTCACCGCTCAAAGTCGACGTCTTGTTGATTCTGAAGGAATAGCGTCTAATAAGCAGAGCATCGGATATCGAAGTACCGGCAGGGTCAACAACTACCGACTGCGAAAGCTTAATTTTCTCGTTATAATACTTGTTGGCATTTGCTTTAGTTTTATCCGAGCTGTTCCATACATACATATCGGACACAGGCTTGTTTACACCGAAATCCTCGTTGGAATCCGTGACAACGGAGTCGGTTTCGGAGCACATAAACTGAAGCGGTATGCGGACATATCCCTTGAAATGGTCAAGGTCAACGGTACCGTCTTTTAACATAACCTTTTTCCAGCTGCCGTCCGTTTGCTGCAGGTATAAATATGGGTCCTCACCCATATAGCCTGCTTTTGTGGTACCGACAGTAGAATAAATCATATCGCCGTATCTGTTGAAAGCGTTATTCTTGTCGGTATAGCTATTATCAAAGTCCTGAGCAAACCACTTTTCGTTTGAACGAAGGCGGAATGAAAGCCCCGTTACGCTGACCTGTGAGAAGTCAAGATAGTACCAAATCTCGGAAGCACCCGTCGGGTCCCAAGTCTGGCGGCTCCATGTTGTATCAAAGGACTGAGGGCTGTCGGTGGTTGCGGCGGACTCGATACGCATTGCGTAGCCGTAGCTGTTGCCCGTGTCTTTAACGCCTACACCATCGGTTCTGCCTCCGACTGTAAGGTGATTACCCTCCTGCATATAGTCAAGTGAGCCTGACGTACTGCGTACATTGTTGATTTCGGCGGTTCTCTCGTCGGTTCCGTCATCCGAAAACGAACCGTGGCTATCTGCTTGACCTTTTTTATCAAAGGTAAGGACTTCACGCATGGCAAGAACGTTGTTTGTAACGGGGGCATAAGCGTCCGCATCGTATACATAAGTCGGAACATCCGAAACGTATGCGTTAACAGCCTCCGAGAACCAGCCGTCGCTGTCGTACGCCGTTATCGTAATATTGTAACGGTGATCGTCAGACAGACCCGCAGGCACCTTTGTTTTGATTTCGTCTGCCGTAATCTCAGCCGTGTACGGTGCGGTACCGGTGGGACTAACCATCTTGCGCAGCAAAACCGTGCTTGTGTGAACCTCGGTATATGTTCCGAGATCAACAAGCTCTAACATATACCCGTCAATTGTTTTTGTGCCGGTTTTGCGCTCGCTAACCTTAGCCGCGGGGAAGCTGACCGTAATTCCGCCGTCGTCATTAAGTGTTGCAGCCGCTTCCCTTTTATCCGATTCGGTAAAGGTCGGTATCGGGTCATATTCGCCCTCGCCGGCCGCGAGAACCATGGGAATCGACGTTACCAAAAGCACTACGCAAAGCAGCACAGCAGTTATGCTTTTTCCAATTTTAATCTTTGAATTTTTTTGCATAAACTGCAACTCCTTTCCTCAAAATCTGTATTTTGAATATAGTTTCTTATGAAACCACGATGGTCGTTTTTAAATCCATATTGTTAAGTTTACGCTGTTCTTTATCAAAGCTGTATGTCTTAACATGGATTGTTGCCGGATAGGTTCCTGCCGCAAGCTCACGGTTCAGCGTGAACTTTGATATTGAATAGCCAGGCGGCAAGAGATTTGAGGTATATATAACCTCGCCTGTATCTGAAAGCTCTATTTCTATAACAAAGAAGCACGGGTTTTCCTCGGGGTTTGAGAATACGAAGCTCTGCTCCTTGGTATTTGCCGCCAAGGGAAGCTCGGGAATACCGTAGACCTTTATCTGCCTGCCCCTTGTTTTTGTTTTATCGGGTACGGAAATCTCGCCCTCGCCCAATATGGCATTTTGGTCGATTACGCCTGCGGGGGGCGTTGTGGTTGTGCCATCGCCGCCTGTCGGTATAACGGCCTTTAAAAGGAATATAAGACCTATTATAAGTGCCGCTATCAAAAGCGCAAACAAAAGCCAAAGCAAGAGCCTGTCTTTAACTATCGCAATGAATTTGTCAGCCTCTGTCTCTATGTAGCCGACTACCGCGGTATGAGGCATTTTCGTTGCGGCATACACCTTTTCGGTTTGCCCGTCGTCAGACTGCAAATCACCGATTTCGCGTTTGCCCTTCCCTATTTGACCGACAACCGTATATCCGCCCGAGGGATAGCGCGAGTCTATTTCTTTCTTTTTGAAATAAGAAACCGAGAAGCCGGTTTTGCCGTTTTTGTAAACGCCCTCGCCATCGGCTCCGGTAAGATGCCGAAATATAAGATCTGCCAAATGAAAAACCTCCGATAAATTGATTAAAAACGCTATATATAATAGTATACGATAAATCCGCACCGCTTCGGGTTTACTTTAACGTTTGTTTTCCATCATTTTGCGGAGCAAGCGTCTATTTACCGATTTTAAGGCGCAAATGGGTACACTATTACACCGTATATTTATACTTAAGTTTACACCAAAAATGACTTGGTGTAAAGAGTTTTTAGCTAATTTAAAAACTCATTTTAAACAGTCTTTAAACCAAATATTAACAGATTGTGAACGCAGTTTGACAATCTTTTGTCATTTTAAAATGAAAATATGTAAAATTTTAGATTGCAAGCACTCTTCGACAAAAATTGCAGCCGTTTTGGGTAATCTTGTACAAATTACACACCGGAAATTCTATATAATCAATTCACTTTCAGAGAACTCTTCCGTTTAGCCTCTTGATTTTATCACGTGCTGTGCGACAAAAAAACGCCATTGTAACAAAAAGCCGTTTTAATTTCACAAACGCCCGAAAAGCACAAAAAAACGGGCTTGTAAAACAAATTACAAGCCCTGAAATATTTATATCTATAAGATAATTTCGGATATTACGGAGTTGGAGAGTAAAAATCCGCGCCGCGTCAGAGAAATTCCGCCGTTCTCACAGCTGCAAAGCCCGTATTTTTCGTATTGCTTTGCGCTTTCAAGCATTTTTTGCGGTATCTCATGATGAAAACGGGCGTAAAAACGCTCTTGAGTAAGCCCCTCGCGGAGCCTTAAAGCGAGCATACAAAATTCCTCTTCGTCGCCGCCGTCGCCCTCAGTTAAACGCTCATTGCCGCTTATGAAATACTCAATATCACGCGGATAATATGTGCGTTTTCCGCCTAAAAACGAATGTGCCGAAGCACCTATGCCGAGGTACTCCTCATCATGCCAATATTTCAGATTGTGGCGGCTCTCAAAGCCGGGAACCGCAAAATTTGATATTTCATACTGCATAATACCGTGTTCTTCGAGGTATTCGCACATAAAAAGGTACATATCGGCCGTATCGTCGTCAGAGGGGAACGGCAATTTGTCTCTCATACGAAAAAACGGCGTATTCTCCTCTATTTTGAGAATGTAGCAGCTGAGATGCGGCACACCCGAAGAAATGCAGAAATCAAGCGTGCTTTTAAGGCTCTCTTTTGTTTGACTCGGCACGCCGAGCATGACATCAAGCGAAATATTATTTATTCCCGCTTTTTTTGCCCGTGAAACGACACTTTGAACCTCGCTTTTGCCGGCTCGTCTGCCTAAAATCCTGCGTTCGCCGTCATTTGCCGACTGCAAGCCTATGGAAAGCCTATTCACTTTACACTTGCTTACTTTTTCAAAGAATTCGTCACCGAGCGAAAACGGGTTGCACTCTACCGTTATTTCCGCATCATCGGTCAAAAACGTTGATTTTGCGCCATTTATGATTTGACAAAGATAATCCGGAGCCAAAGCCGACGGAGTTCCGCCGCCAATGTAAAGTGTATCGGCTTTACAACCAAACTGTTTTGAATTGTTCCGAAGCTCTCGCAAAACAGCCGAAACATATCTGTTTTTTGTATCGTCATCGGCGCGAAACGAGTAAAAATCGCAATACGGGCACTTTGAATTGCAAAACGGAATGTGAATATACAGTCCTATATTATTCATCGTCTAATTTAAGCACAGCCATAAACGCCTCTTGCGGAACTTCTACCGTACCGAACTTGCGCATACGCTTTTTACCCTCTTTTTGCTTTTCAAGCAGCTTCTTTTTACGCGTTATATCGCCGCCGTAGCATTTAGCGAGCACGTCCTTGCGCATTGCCTTTACGGTTTCGCGCGCTATTACCTTGCCGCCCACGGCTATCTGAATGGGAATTTCAAACATCTGGCGCGGAATATTGTCCTTAAGCTTCTCGGCTATTCTGCGCGCTCTCGGATAAGCCTTTTCGGAGTGAATAATAAACGAGAGGGCGTCTATCATATCGCCGTTCAAAAGAACGTCGAGCTTTACAAGGCTTGACCTTTGGTAGCCGCAAAGCTCATAGTCGAACGAAGCATAGCCGCGCGTACGCGATTTTAAGACATCAAAGAAGTCATAGATTATTTCGTTAAGCGGAAGTATATATTTTAAGTCCACCCTGTCGGCGTCAAGATACGTCATTTCTTTATATTCGCCGCGTCTGTCCTGGCAAAGGTCCATTATGGCTCCCACATAATCCTTCGGAGAAAAGATGTGAGCCTCCACCATGGGTTCCTCCGCAAAATCGATTGTTGCGGGGTCGGGGTAGTTGCACGGATTGTCTATTTCGACTACGTTTCCGTCGGTAAGATGTATTTTGTAAACAACCGAAGGTATTGTTGTTACAAGGTCAAGGTCATACTCCCTCTCGAGGCGTTCCTGTATGATTTCAAGGTGCAAAAGCCCCAAAAAACCGCACCTGAAGCCGAAGCCGAGGGCACTTGACGTCTCGGGTTCAAACGAGAGCGAGGCGTCATTCAGCTGTAATTTGGCAAGAGCATCCCTAAGAGCCTCATAATCCGCTCCGTCCGCCGGATAAATTCCGCAGAAAACCATCGGATTTACCTTGCGATATCCTGCAAGCGGCTCCGAAGCCGGATTTTCGGCAAGAGTCACGGTATCGCCTACGCGCGCATCGCCTACGGTTTTAATCGAAGCGGTGATATAACCGACCTCACCCGAGGACAGCTGCTTTGTCGGCTCCAAGCTCTTGGCGCGCATATATCCCGTTTCCACAATTGTAAATTCGGCACCCGTAGCCATAAGACGCATGGTCTGCCCCGGCCTTACCACACCGTCAACTATTCTGACATAGACAATTACACCGCGATAGCTGTCATATACGGAGTCAAATACAAGCGCTCTGAGCGGCTTTGAATCGTTATCATCCGGAGGCGGCACAAGGTTTACGATTTCCTCGAGCACAGCGGGGACATTCTCGCCCGTTTTTGCCGAAATTCGCGGCGAATCCATACACGGTATGCCTATAACGTCCTCCACTTCTTTAGCAACGCGCTCCGGCTCTGCGGCGGGAAGGTCGATTTTATTTATTACCGGTACAATTTCAAGGTCGTGGTCAAGCGCAAGGTAGGTATTTGCAAGAGTTTGAGCCTCTATCCCCTGTGACGCGTCAACTATCAGCACAGCTCCCTCGCATGCCGCAAGGGAACGCGACACCTCATAGTTGAAGTCAACATGACCGGGAGTGTCTATTAAGTTCAGTTCATATTTTTTGCCGTCGGCAGCCTTGTAATCGAGCTTTACGGCACGTGCCTTAATGGTTATACCGCGTTCACGCTCAATATCCATATTGTCAAGAAGCTGCGCCTCCATATCACGCTTCGCTACGGAATCCGTAAGCTCCAACAAACGGTCGGCAAGCGTACTCTTGCCGTGGTCGATATGGGCAATTATGCAAAAATTTCTGATGTAGTCCTTTTTACCTGACATAAATTTCCTCTTTTATCTTTTTAAATCCCGTATATTATATCAAATTCGAAGTTAAATGTGAATACCGAAAATTATTTCTCACGGTCATAAAAAGACAGCATCGGCTTTATCTTTTTGCCGCCTATCACTCTCTGCTCGTAGTTTTTGGTTATTTTAAACACCGTCCCCGACAAAAGCAACAGACCTATAAGGTTCGGCAAAGCCATAAGACCGTTAAACGTATCGGAAAGATCCCAAACAAGCTGAATGCTCGACACGGCACCTATAAATATCATTGCGAGAAATATTATTTTATACACCGCAGTCAGCTTTTTTCCGCCTATATATTCTGCGGCACGCGAGCCGTACACCGACCAGCCGAGTATGGTTGAAAAAGCGAACATAACTATACCTATGGATACTATATAAGAGCCCCATTTGCCGAGCACGCTCTCAAAGGCATATATTGTTATATTGACTCCCTCAAGTCCGCTTTGCAGATTTGCCCCGGTAGTCAGTATTACGAGTGCCGTAAGGGTGCATATAACAATGGTGTCAAAAAACACCTGAAATATGCCCCACATACCCTGTGTTACGGGTTCCTTGGCATCAGAGGAGGAATGGACCATTACCGACGAGCCGAGGCCCGCCTCATTAGAAAATACTCCGCGCGCCACACCGAAACGCATGGCTCTTGAAATACCGTATCCCATAACGCCTCCTCCGACGGAGCGCATACTGAACGCCCCCGAAAATATCTCGCCGAAAGCGTCGCCTATATGGCGGAAGTTTACGATTATTATTATAAGCGCGCCTATTATGTAAAACGCCGCCATAAAAGGCACAAATTTTTCCGTCACCGTGACTATTCTTTTCAGTCCGCCGTAAATTATAACGGCTATAAGGGCGCAAACGACTATCCCCGTGACAATGCCCGGTATATTAAACGAACCCTTAAGTGCCGTGGATATTCCGTTGACCTGAGCCACCGAGCCTATTCCGAACGACGCGAACAGACAAAAAACAGAAAATATAACCGCAAGCCACTTTTGGCCGAGTCCCTTTTCGATATAATACATAGGGCCGCCCACCCACTCGCCTTTTTCGTTTTTTCTGCGGAAATATATGCCGAGCGCATTTTCGGAAAAGCTCGTCATCATACCGAGCAAAGCAGAAATCCACATCCAAAATACTGCACCCGCTCCGCCGGAGGAAATCGCGGTGGCTACGCCTACAATGTTGCCCGTGCCTACCGTTGCGGCAAGAGCCGTTGCAAGTGCCTGGAACTGCGATATGGCTTTTTCATCCTTGGTTTTTGTTACCTTGCGGTCTTTAAAAATTGCGGCAACCGTATTTTTAATTGTGTAGCAAAAACGGCGTATTTGAAAAAATCGCGTACCGCACGTGAGATAAAGACCGGTAAGCAGCATCAATATGAGCATCGGAGGCCCCCAAACGACGCTGTTTACCTTACTGTTGATATTCTGAATAAGCTCCACAAAATTTTGCATAGTACCTCCGAATGTGTTTTTATTGAATAACAAGAAAACGGGGCAAAAGCAGCTAATAACAGTATTGCTTTACGCCCCGAATTATTAAGAATAAAGCTTTCCGACTATGATGTTCACAAGCGAAACCGGCAATGCCTTTGAAAGTGCCAAAAACAGATGATATTTAGTGCCTTTTGTAGACAAAAGCTTCGGACGAGCTTTGGTTGCCGCAGCATACACCGCATCGGCTATATCGTCCGGCGACATACCGTTTTGCTCGTCGCGCTCCATACCGGCAACCGCTCTTTTAAGTGTTTCGCCGTAAAATTCGTCACCGGCGGTATTTTTCTCTCTTGCCGCGGTAAAACCCGTTTTAACATCGCCCGGCATTACGGCGCAGACCTTTATATTAAACGGTCGCACCTCGTTTGCAAGAGCCAGAGTCAGCGAATTTACAGCCGCCTTTGACGCCGAATAAAACGCCTGAAACGGTATGGCAAGCGGAGCTGCGAGAGAGCTGAGATTAACAATTCTTCCGCCGCCTTGAAGCCTCATATATTTAATTACGTTTTTTGAGCAAATAAAGCAGCCGAAGAAATTGACGTCAAACTGTTTTTTAGCTTCTGCAAGCTCTGTGAATTCAACCGCCCCCGAGATGCCGAAGCCTGCATTATTCACAAGTATATCAATGCTTCCGCTGTCATTATATATTTTTTTGAATGCCTCTGAAACCGAGTGCTCATCCGTGACGTCGCACGAAATATGCTTAACGCCTACCGTTTGGATCTTCGGCTCGCGGCGGCTCAGCTCATACACCCTGTATCCGTTTTCAAGAAACTTACGGCAGCAGGAAAGTCCTATTCCGCTCGAACCGCCCGTAACAACTGCAGTTTTCATCAATCTCAACTCCGTTAAAGCAGGCAAAGGCGCAAAGCCGCCTCGCCAGTAAAATACAAAAGAATTTTATCACAGCGGAAACGTTTTCGCAACTAAATGCGAAAAAATATCCGTAAATTCTGTATGTGCAGCCGTATGTAAGATTATTATATTGCCTTGCCGTATAATCCCGTATTTTGCCAAATCGTCCGTTATTTTATTTTATTAAACAAGTCGATAATAAATACGTCTATATTGTTTGCGGCATATTCGGCGATGCCAAACGGCCGAGCTTTCTCAGACCGATTGCCGATTTTCACAATTTGCGGCGCTTTTACCGTTTTTTAACAGAATTACAGTTGCACATTTTGCTCATAAGCTTTAAAATTACAGTATATAGTTATATTGTCGCAGGCATTAAAAGCGGCACGAGAATCGGTATAAATCCGAATAAAATCAGCCGTTTCATATTCACAAAAAAGGATGGAAAAAACAATGAAAAAGAAAAAAGAGAAAGGAAATAACAAGGGTTTATCGAGATACCTTGTGTCGGTATTACTGTTTTTGTTGTTCGAAGCGGTGGCAATCACACTATGGCTAATAAAGGATAATCTGTTTTATTTGCTGAATTTCAGCTACATAGGCGCCTGTCTCGCATTGGGGACGGCACTTTTTACCGCCGAGAAACGCTATGCGCGTCATTTTGTACAGTTGGCAGTCGGAAGCTATATGCTGCTGTATCTCGGCATAATCTCCCGAGAAAATATGCAGATTGAGGGCTTTTGGTACTATCTGTTCCTCGGCGTTTTTGAAGCAGCAACCATTCACTATGCCGTGGCCAAAATCTTCGGACCGCTGCTGTTCGGACGCGGATGGTGCGGCTATGCCTGTTGGACGGCTATGGTTTTGGACTTTCTTCCTTATAAGCAGCCACGGAAGCCGCGAAAAGAAAAACTCGGAATTCTGCGCTATGTGATGTTTGCGTTATCATTGGCTCTTGTGTCGGATCTGTTTTTGTTCAAGGTCGCAAATCTTGAGAAAATTATGTTTTGGCTGTTTCTCGCCGGAAATGCGCTTTACTATATATCCGGAATTGCGCTTGCCTTTATATTTAAGGATAACCGCGCGTTCTGCAAATATCTCTGCCCTATCACAGTATTTCTGAAGCCCATGAGTTATTTTTCGCTTCTGCGCGTCCACTGTGACGAGAGTAAATGCGTTCATTGCGGCAAGTGCCTGAAAGTATGCCCAATGAATGTTGAGGTTAACAAGGATTCACGCAAGCGAAAAAACGGAACAGAGTGTATTCTCTGCTACGAGTGTACAAAAAACTGCCCTACAAAGGCACTGCATTAAAGCGAAAAATAAAGAAAGGTGCAATTCCTAATGAATTGCACCTTGTTTTTTACAAATTCAAAAAGTCTTTTCTGTAATCTACTCCAAAGTATTCGGCGAGTTGCTGCATTTCACTGTCCTTTATCGTGTTGACTCTCGGCATATTGCAGGTAAGCATATAAATCTGCGCTGCTTTTTCTACGGTTTCGATAAGCCCGAAGCAGTTCTGCCGTTGTGCCGCTCCGCCATTGGTTTTGTCCTGCTGTTGTTAAAGCTCTCCCGGCAGAATATTTTTATAGACATAATACTGCACAAGTGCTAAAATTTAAGCAAATTCTAATTGAATTTAATTTTTAAAAACACTTTGGAAGAGTTGGCAAATGGCAAAACAAAATTCTATGCTTACCGGCAAGCCGATAAAAAGTATAATTAAATTCTCGCTGCCGATTATGGCTTCATCGCTTTTACAGTATAACTATACATTGGTCGACAATATACTTGTCGGGCGATATGTAAGCACGGACGCTCTTGCCGCAGTCGGCGGAGTCGCCTCGATAAACTCGTTCATTGTCGGTGCGGCACTCGGCCTTACAAGCGGATTTACAATACCGGTGGCGCATGCTTACGGCGCAAAGGACCAAGACAGGGTCAACAAATATTCCGGAAGCAGCATTACGGTGTCGTTCTTGCTCGGCCTGTTACTTGTTGTTGTCGCGCACATTATTTCCACTCCTCTTTTGAAGCTTATCGGCACGCCGGACGAAATTCTCGGTCTTTCCTCGGCGTATGTAAACATTCTTTACTTTGCAATACCGTTTCAGATGCTCTCAAACAATTTTACCGCAATTTCAAGAGCCGTCGGTGAGAGCAGAAAACCGCTCATATATTTTACGGCAAGTATTTTTGTAAATTTCGCGCTTGACATGCTGTTCATAAAGGTATTTCGTTGGAGCATTGAGGGAGCTGCGCTTGCTACGCTTATTTCTCACATTACGGCAGCCGTCCTTACGGGAAATTACATTTTAAGGCGCAATACAAGCGTACACATTTCAAAAAAAGAGCTCAAACTCGACCTCAAAACAGCATTCATACAGTTAAAATTGGGAATACCCGTTTCGCTTCAGTTTACCGTTACCTCTATCGGGTCGATGTGTCTTCAAAGCGCGGTAAATTCATTCGGCACGGCGACTATTGCAGGCTTTACCGCCGCAGGAAGAGTCGAGAATATTGCAAATATACCGCTGAGCGGACTCAGCGTCGGTACACAAACCTTCGTCGGGCAAAACTACGGGGCCGGAAAGTACGATCGAATAATTAAATCGGTTAAAAAAATATTTACGCTCAACATACTTCTTTCCGTCGCTTTAAGCGTTGCTCTTCTGACGGCAGGTATGCCGATAGTCAGGCTGTTTATGACAGAGCCTAATGAAGACGTCTTGTTTGCCGCCCATAAATATCTTATCGCCACGGCGGAGTGCTTCAGTCTTGTCGCGGTGCTGTTCGTTTTAAGGAACACTCTGCAGGGTCTCGGCTTTACATATGCAAATGCGGTTGCGGGTGCCGGCGAGCTGATAGGAAGAATATCAATAGCGCTTATTTTCACTCCGCTTATCGGCTTCAATGCAGTATGCTACGCAGCCCCTGCCGCATGGTTGCTTGCGGACATTCCGCTTGCGATTATATATTTAAAAAAGAAGAAGAAATTTAAGGCGTTAGCAATGCGGAATATGAATACAACAGCGGATATATAGCCCTTGAAATTTATTTATCCGCAAACGAAATAAAAAGAATTATCATTAAACAGCCGAGTAATTCTCGTTTTATAAGTATCGATTTTATAAAACATTATTTATATTGGAATAAGCCGAAAAAGGAAGCAAGGCTTTTCGGCAATGGATTTATATGCAAAAAACCAACACTTCCTTATGAACACTCAGCCAACGGAGCGAGATTTTTTGTTAAACACCGAATTTTAAAATTCGAGACGTAAAAATCGATAAGCGGTCGCGACATTTACGTTTGCTTTTTTGTATACCCAAACAGGGTCCCTTGACCAAAAGCAAAGTACAATGCTTAATATTTTTTGCAGCACAAGCTCACTTTTGCCCTGTTGCGTATTAACCGAGCGATAATTATTTAAAATGAGGTGCCTTTATGAAAAAATATAATATAACGACATTGATTTTAATGATATTGGTTTGTCTCGGACCGCCGCTGAATCTTTTATTTGAGTATTTTGTTTTACATCAAAATCCGTCTCCTGTTTTGTGGGGTACAACGATTTTCTCGTTGACAGGCTTGCTGCTTTTCATCATCTACTATATAAAAATATTAAAATAATATTGTGTTTGAATATGCAGCTTTGACCGTTACAGGTAAAACAGCTTCAGCTTAAAGAGGTGTTCATATGAAAAAACTATTATACGATATAGCTCCGTTTTATTTGTCCGAAGGGTGTATAGATGAGCTACACGCCCAAAAAATGATAGGAACGGCCGTATGTGCACCGGAGTCTTGTATAACTGAAATTCTAAACGAAGTTCTCTCTTTACTTTATAATCGTTTTTCCGGGATTGTTTTTATAAGGGCTGATGAAGAAACAATTTTAAAGACAACCAACTATCTTAAGACGGATTATGATTATAAACAGATGAAGCCAACAGGTTTTTTGTCGTACAAATTGCCTGAGCTCTCATTTCCGTTGAATTCTGAAAATTTGCCCTACATTATAGATAATTTTGCTGATTTTTCTTCACTTGAAATTCATTTTGCCAAAAAAGAATCTATCAATTTTGTTTATGAAAGCGTTAAAAATCATCCGTATAAAATATCAGCTGAAAATTTATCTGATTTTATAACAGAAAGATATGTGATTTTAAATAAAAGCGGAGATGCCGATGAGCTTGAATGTGTTGTAAAAGAGCCCTACATACAGGAGATTTTAGATATTATTTTGAAACATTTCAAATCGAATAAATAAACAAAATCTCACTCCGTAAAAAAGAGTGAGATTTTTTATTGCGTATTGAATTTTGAAATGCGTTTCAGAAAAAGAAAAAATAAAAGGCAGAGATTATCTCTGCCCTTGGAGCTACTGGCCGGACTCGAACCGATGACCTGCTGATTACGAAACAGATGAAAAAATATGAAATACACCCAAGACAACGAAAAACAGCCATTTCTTTTATAAATTGAAATGACTGTTTTTTAATTTAGCGCTGTGTTTTTATCCCGTTTTCCGTTCGTAAGTGGTCAATAAATGGTCGTGAAAGAAGCGAAATTTAATATATTTAACAAATACGCAAAAGGGCTTGAAGTGTCATTACTCTAAGCCTTTTTTGTGCGTTGCCATTGGTAACGCCGCAAGAACATTCATATTCAGCAACTATTTCGGCGCAGACTTTTTTACCGGTTGATTATAGTTTGTTGCTTCGTGAGCTTTACTTCAAGTTAAGGTTTACAAGGGCACTCTGATTTATTGCGAACAGAAGTCCGACTATTTCATTTTCGCTCGTAGCATAATCGGCTCTAATCCATTGAATAATTATACCTGTACTGCCATTGAGAATATAAGAAAAAATGTATTGTTCAAAATCCTTTGGAAGTTCAATTCGCAAATTGTCAACAAACTGAATGATTGATTGTTGCATAAAGCGAGAGCGAAAATTAGGGTCGGCAGAATCTATCAACAGTGTGCGAAAGATTTTGTCATTCTCTTTGATGTATTTCAAAAACGAAAGCAAATATTTGTGTGCGCCTGCATCGTTTTCCTCACCGATTTTACGCAAGTGTTCTTCGGTGGATTGCAAAATTTCATTTTCGATTTCGGTTAGCAAATCATTTGGCTCGTTATAATGAGCATAAAAAGTTGATCGGTTAAGCTCGGCTCTGTCGCAAAGTTCTCTCACCGATACTTTGTTGATAGAGCCTTTTTCTTTCAGTAAATCCATCAGTGCGTTTTTGAAAAGCATTTTTGAAAGTCGTGTTCTCTGATTATTTTTCGTATTCATATTACTCCACCATTTTTAATCTGTTGTGTTGTTCTTATAACCGTTATTATATAAACTGATGATTGTTAATGCAACACAGTGTTGCTATAATTGAAGTGTAATTGAAAGATATAAAAATGTCAAGGGGTGAATGAATGAAAGGGCAGGCATATAATCCTTTTTTACCACTCGATGTGTACATACCCGACGGTGAGCCGCACATCTTCGGCGACAGAATATATTTATTCGGCAGTCATGACAAAGAAGGCGGAGATACCTTTTGCGAACTTGATTACGAATTTTTTTCTGCACCGATTGATGATTTGAATAACTGGAGCAGTAAGGGTATAAATTACAGCGCAAGGCAGGATGCTCTTTATTCTGGAAAACGGCCATATTTATATGCACCCGATGTGGTTCGCGGCAATGACGGCAAATATTATCTGTATTACTGCCTTGCAGGCAACAAGGGTGACGGAGGTTACCACGGGCCTATCAGCGTTGCTGTTTGCGACACACCCGACGGTAAATATGAATATCTCGGTTATGTAAAAAATCAAGACGGCACGGAGTTTAATAAATTTGTGTGCTTTGACCCCGCCGTGATGAATGACAACGGAGCAATCAGGCTCTATTACGGTACCGCAATGCCGCGAGGAATGTATTTACCTAAAGTATGCAGAAAACTTGCCGCGCCCGTATTTGAAAAGATATACGGCAAAAGCAAGAAAGAGATTTTGGCGGAGCCCGGCGTTTGGGGAGCAAATATGATTACCCTTTGCGACGATATGCTGACTGTAAAATCCGATGCCGTTCGCATAATTCCGGAAAAAGTAAAGGGAACTACCTTTGAGGGACATGGCTTTTTCGAGGGCTCGTCAATAAGGAAAATAAAAGATACATACTATTTTATCTATTCCTCACAAAAAAATCACGAGCTGTGCTACGCGACAAGCAAATATCCCGACAGAGATTTTACTTACGGCGGAACAATTGTTTCAAACGGTGATGTAGGGTATAACGGCAGAAAAGAAAAAGACAGGCTTAATGCCACAGGAACGGCACATGGAAGTATTGAAAATATTAACGGACAATGGTATGTGTTTTATCACAGACTTACGCATGGCTCCGATTACAGTAGGCAGGCATGTGCCGAACCGATTCAAATTGAACCTGACGGCAGTATTCATCAAGTAGAAATAAGCTCCTGCGGACTGAACGGAGAACCGTTAAAGGCAGAAGGCAAATATCCAAGTGTTATAGCCTGCAATATTACAAACGGAAAAATGCCACATCTGTCAAACCGGAAAAGTAAAAAACCGATACCTGTGGTCACACACAGAGGTAATGAAAGATTTATTTCAAATATAGACAGTAAAACAACAATTACCTATAAATGGTTTGATTTTATAAAAGCAGACGGAGAAATCTGTTTTGATATTGATTCAGGTTCACAAGGTGAAATGATTGTTACTGCCGATGATGAAGTTATTGCAAGAGTGCCTATAAACAACTTCGGCAGAACAACAGTCAGTGCAAAATATCATATACAGGATTTAAGAAGAAAATCGTTATCCTTAAAATTCTCTGGCAAAGGCAGCTTTAATCTTTATTCATTTACATTCAAATAATTCACTCAGGAGGAGTATTCATTATGACAAACAAATTAAATTCACCGCTTTTGAACAGCAGGGTGAAAAGTGACGAAGTAAAGAAAAGTGAAAAATGGCTCGGCTATTTGCTCGGTCCGTCGGGTGCGTTGCTTCTCAACGCTGTGCTTGCTACATATTTGAATGTTTATTATACCGATGTTTTGAAACTTACAACTATATGGGGCGGTGCGTTTTTAACCGTATTTCCGATTGTATCTAAGATAATTGACGCAATTACAAATGTAATAATGGGTTATATTATTGACCATACGAAAACTGCACAGGGTAAGGCAAGACCATGGTTGCTGCTTTCAGCGCCGCTTTTGACAATAACGGGAATATTGTTATTTGTGGTACCCTCAGGCAATCAAACAGTCCAGGTTATATGGGTAATGCTGTCTTATAACCTCTTTTATTCCTTCGCATATACAATATTTAATATGAGTCATAATCTTATGGCTCCGCTTTCAACAAGAAACACCGAGCAGAGAGGTTCACTATCCGTATTTAATCAGATTGCAACAATTATGATGAGCGGTATACTTGTTGCGTTTGTTTTCCCAATGCTGATTATGCCGAAATTAGGCGTTGACAAGTCAAAATGGATTGTTACAATGTGCATACTTTCGGCTATTGCATTGCCTCTAACTCTATTAGAATATTACTTTACTAAGGAAAGAGTAACACTTGAAAACGAAGATAATGAGTATGAAGAAAAAATCCCGTATAAAAATCTGTTAAAAGCGATTTTCACAGACAAATATATGGTTTTAATTTTAGTATATTTCCTTATATACACCTGCGGTGCACAGTTTAAGAATTTAGGACTTGTTTATTTTTGCAATTATGTTCTCGGTACATATAATGACGGAAAAACACAGACAATGCTTTCTGTTATCGGCGGTATTCCAATGGGCATCGGTATCTTTGCTGTTTGGCCGCTTGCTAAAAAATTCGGAAAACGCAATCTTACTGCTGCCGGTTTTGTTCTTTATGCTTTAGGCAGTCTTATCTGCTGGATTTGCCCTACAAATATGGTTGTTGTATTAATCGGTCAGTTTATAAAAAATATTGGAGGTCTGCCTTGTTCCTATGTGTTTATGGCACTCTTTGCCGATGTGCTTGACCATATGGAATGGAAATATAATTTCAGAGTAGACGGAATTGCGATGTCCATATATAACATTATTGCAGTTTCGATTGTAGGCGTTGTTACAGGCCTTTTCAATATGCTGCTTGCAAAAAGCGGATATGTAGCACCATCACTTGTAAACGGAGTGACTGTTGCTGCTGAGCAAAGCGAATCAGTTAAAAATGCAATTACTTTCTCATTTGTAGGACTTGAAACCTTTACCGGTATTATACTTGTTGTTCTTCTTATATTCCTCAATGTTGAAAAAGGTATAGAGAAAAAGCAGGCAGAAATCAAGGAAAGAAAAGGTTTAGCGGAAGTCGAGGGCGAAATAAGTGAGTAATAGAAAAAAGCTTGTCAGCATTGTTTTTTCAATCTTAATATTTATAATAGCATGGCTTGCCTTTTGCGGTTATCAGTGGAGTTGGGGACCGTTTGTAAAACTGCACGATTATAAAACCGCCTCGCTTGCGGGAAATGCTGAACAATATGCACTTGATACAATAGAAGTTGAAAGAAATAGTCCTTTAAAGAACAAGAATATTGTTTTTCTCGGCTCATCGGTAACTTACGGTGCTTCATCAATGGGTGTTTCATTTGCAGATTATCTAGGTGCAATGAATGATTGCAATATCATTAAGGAAGCCGTTTCAGGCACAACCCTTGTTGATGAGGGAATTGATTCCTATATATCAAGGCTGAATAAAATTGATACGCAAAATGCAGATATATTTGTGTGTCAGTTATCTACCAATGATGCAACACAGAAAAAACCATTGGGCGAAATCAACAATTCAGAAAATATCAATGATTTTGATACAAAAACCGTTGCAGGAGCGATTGAATATATAATTGCTTATGCCAAGGATAAATGGGATTGTCCTGTTGTGTTTTATACAAATCCGAAATATGACAGCGAAAATTATCAGGCAATGGTAGATCTGCTTTTGGAAATTCAAAAAAAGTGGAATATTGAAATTATTGATATGTGGAACGATGTTGATTTTAATAATATAACCGATGAACAGAAATCACTTTATATGGCTGATTCCATTCATCCGACACAGGCAGGATATTTGGAGTGGTGGACGCCTGTTTTTGAAAACAAACTAAAAGAGGTAATTAAGAATGAAAGCAATTAATATTAAAACAGAATACCTAAAAAATCCTTTAGGTATTGATATAGAAAATCCAAGGCTCATGTGGAACTGTGAGGGTGGTGTAACTCAAACTGCATATCAAATCGTTACAGATGAATGGGACAGCGGTAAGGTTGAGTCAGGATCTATGCGTGCCGTTGTTCCGGTAAAATTTGAAAAAGGCAAAAGGGTCACTTTCAAAATCAGGCTTTGGGATGAAAACGACAAAGAGGACGAATTCAGTGAAGAAAACTTCTTTGAATACGGAATCAAAAATTGGTCTGCAAAATGGATAACAGGCAATTATGAGGTGGACAAAAAAGGCTACGAAAAGCAGACGAAAATCGAAAAATCGTTTTTTCTTTCGGGTGTGAATATGCTTGCGACAGCAAGCAAGCCGGAGGCTGACCGTTTTCCTGTTGATTACTTCAAAAAGGAATTTGGTGCAAAGAAAAATGTAAAATCTGCACGACTTTATGCAACTGCCTGCGGCATTTATTCTGCATACATAAACGGCAAAAAGGTTTCTATGCCTCTTGCACCCGGCATTACAGATTACAGAAAGCGAGTGCAGTATCAAACCTATGATGTTACAGATTTAATCAAGGAAAAGAACATAATCAACATCGACCTTGCGGACGGCTGGTACAGAGGTTCGTGCGGTGCGTGGGGATTAAAGAATCAATACGGCTGCGAAACAAAAATTCTTGCACAGCTTGAAATTCAATATGCAGACGGCACAAAGGACACGGTTGCAACAGACAGCTCTTGGCTTTGGTCGAATGACGGCGCAATCTCTTTTGCAGACAACAAAGACGGTGAAATTGTTGATGCAAACAAAGTTCCAACCTATTACACAAGAGCAAAACTCACATCGCACAATGTTCTGCCGAGCGCTTCAAACAATGTTCCTATTGCAGAAAAAGAAACCTTTAAAGGCGAAATGACAACTGCTCCGAGCGGAAAGAAATTAATCAATTTCAAGCAGAATATGGCAGGCTATGTTTCGTTCAAAATCAATGCAAAAAAGGAACAGAAAATCACCATTCGTTTTGGCGAAATGCTTGACGAAAACGGAGAGTTGACTCTGAAAAATATTCAATGCTCAAACAAAAAAATCACCACACCTTTGCAAACAATTAAATACACTTGCAAGGACGGTGTAAACGAATACAAACCGAATTTTGCAATTTTTGGTTTTACTTATATGGAAATTGACACTGACATTGAGGTGTCGGCAGATAATTTCACAGCCATTGCGGTTTATTCGGATATGGAGGAGACAGGATTTTTTGAGTCATCAAATGAGTTGCTCAACAAATTTGTCACTGCAACAAAATGGTCAACAAAATCCAACAGTACGGATTTGCCTACCGATTGCCCTACAAGAGAGCGACACGGTTGGACAGGCGATGCACAGATTTTCTTTAACACGGCAGCTTATCTTTTTGACTATGCCACATTCAGCGAAAAATATATTCGTGATGTATACGATTGGCAACAAAAGGACGGCAAGCTCCCTCAAATCGTTCCATACGGCGGTGTTGATTTTTTTATGTCGTGGATGAACGGCTCTGTCGGTTGGTCTGATGTGGGTGTACTTATCCCCTATCGTTTTTGGAAAATTTACAACGACGATTACTTAATCAAAAGGTATTACGCCGGTATGGTGAAATATGCGAAATTTATGATTTCTCGTTGCGGAAAGTGGACCCCGCTAAAGCATAACATTCGGCTTTCAAGCAAAAACAGCAAGTATTTCGTAAACTTTGGTCAGTCTTACGGCGAGTGGGCAGAGCCTAAGGATGTTTTCCCGAATGATTGGAAAAACACCGTGTTGCCGAATCCTGAGGAATCAACTGCGTACACTTCATATATTATGTCGTTGATGTGCGAGATTGCAAAATATATGAACGACAGCAAGAATTTACCGTTATTTGAGGAATACAAAAAGGGTTGTGCGCAGGCGTACAGAGAGTTAATTACCAAAAACGGTTATTCAATCGACACCGACCGGCAGGCGAAACTGGTGCGGCCGCTTTATATGCATTTACTTGATGAAAAATCAACGGAATTTGCAAAGAAACGACTTGTCAAGGCGCTTGATAATTACGGTTGGCGACTTGGCACAGGCTTTTTGTCAACGCCGTTTATTTTGGATGTACTTGCAGACATCAATATTGATTATGCCTATAAATTGCTTGAAAATGAAGAAATGCCAGGATGGCTCTTTATGCCGAAAAACGGAGCGACTACCATTTGGGAGAGCTGGGAAGGCACAAAGGCACAGGGCGGTATAGCATCTCTCAATCACTACTCAAAGGGTGCCGTCTGCGAATGGCTATTCAGAGCAATGTGCGGAATAACGGTCGACGGCGAAAACCACTTTGTCATTAAACCTTTGCCGGGCGGTCATTTTGATTTTGCCAAAGCAGAATACAAAAGCATATTTGGTACGGTAAAATCAGGCTGGAAAAAACAGAATGATAAATATATTTATGAAATTGAAATCCCTGCAAACTGCACGGCAGAAATCGTTTTACCGAACGATGAAAAGCATGCCGTAAAAGCAGGGGAATACAGTTTTTGAATTTTAACGGCGAACGGTGTTTGTCCGTTAAAGGAGGATAAATATGAAAGTTTGTATGATAGGCGGCACGTGACTGCTCGGCAGTCAGGGTGCGGCATAGTTGATTAAAAGAGGCCATGAGGTAAAGGCGATTGCTTTGCCACCGCTTCCGCATGGTGCGGTTTTACCGCCTGAAACGGAAATATCCTATGGCAACTATCTCAAAATGAATGATGATGAAGTAAAGAAAATGTTTGAGGGTTGCGAGGGTTTTGTTTTTGCGGCAGGCGTTGACGAAAGAGTTGAAGGACCCGCGTCGATTTATGACCTTTACAAGAAATACAACATTGACCCGGTAAAGCGTTTGCTTAAAATCGCTAAGGAATGCGGAGTTAAGCACAGCGTTATTTTAGGATCTTATTTTTCTTATTTTGCAAAGACAAGGGCCAAAATGAAGCTTACCGAATACCATCCGTATATTCGCTCTCATATAGACCGGGAAAACGTTGCCATGAGCTTCGCATATTATAACTTTAATGTTGCGGTGCTTGAGCTTCCCTATATATTCGGCACTCAGCCCGGCAGAAAACCGGTTTGGGTATTTCTTGTCGAGAGTATCCGTAAAATGCCGGGTGTTACAATTGAGGCGATGTTTTAAAGGGCGGTCATTGGTGCGACGAATGTGAGCGTAAGAGCTGGAATTACGGTCGGCGTGCAAAGGTTGACCCGTTCTTTGCTCAGGTCTGGAAGCCGCTCCACGAGGATGACGAGCTTCGTGAATATCCGAAAGAAGTTAATGAACTCAATATAAAATAAAAAGGGAGATTAAAATGGAAAACAACACTAACAAAACGCAGGTAAAAACCAAGGCGGAAATTTTCGGTAATGTTTTTGTAAAAGCATTGGCTTATCTTCTCGCATTTCTCTTGACCTTTTCGGTTGTTAAATTAGCACATTTCAACTCTTCTTCTCCGGCAGCGGCGGTCGGTACGCAAAGCGGCAGTGCCGTAAACGGCCAAAGCACCCCGCAGCAGGAAAATAATACGCAGCAGAGCAATAACAATTCTTCCGCTTCCTCAAACGGCGACACAAATGCTCCTGCCGCAGGCGGCAGCGAAAGCAAGAATGCCGACACCGAGGAGCAGGTCTCAAAGGGCACGGAGGAAATCGTTAAGCTTTACAACGACTCTGTAAACCGAGTAAAGGGGGAGGCATCAAGTATTACCCGTAATTATAGGCATATGGAGAGCCTTCCCGAATACCTTGAGCTTCCGTCCGCAATTCAGAGCATAGGCTCAGCTGCGATGGACCAGTTTGTCAAGGGAACGGACGAGCCGCAATCGTGGAGCTCCCCGGACGATATTAAGACAATCTTTCCCGTAAGCGGAGAGGATTACTCCTCGCATTTAACTGCCGATATGGTGAAAAACGCCTCTTGCACCGAGGATAACGGAGCGTATAAGGTTTCAATCGAGCTTCAAAACGACGCGATAACGAGCCCGCAAAAAGGCGAGGGATATGCCGGCGTATTCAATACCGTAACCGCTTCAACCTTCTCCGAAATAAATATACCTACCGTAACCTTCCAAACGGTTGACGTAAACGGTATAAACGGAGCAATAGAGTGCACCATCGATAAAAACAGCGGCAGAGTAACCGAAATTACATTTAAGAATACCGACGTATTACATCTCGGAGTAAAGGTCGCAATATCAAATATGAACGTTCAGTTTGCTCTTGCGGTTGAAGAGAATTATACAATCGCGTATTGATAGGGAGAGTCAAAGTTGAAAACGTATTATCTCGCTGTTGACATAGGTGCTTCAAGCGGACGGCATATTCTGTCGCATATCGAAAACGGTAAACTTGTGCTTGAAGAAATTTATCGTTTTGAAAATAATCTTGTGAAAAGCAAGGATGGACTTGTTTGGGATATAGAAAACTTATTTTCAAATGTGTTAAACGGAATTAAGAAATGCAAGGAAATCGGCAAAATTCCCAAGAGTATTGCAATCGACACTTGGGGCGTTGACTATGTTTTGATTGATGAAAACAGGAAAGAAATCAAGCCTTGCTATTGCTACCGTGACAGCAGGACAAGCACTGTGATTGATGAGGTTGAAAGTCTTGTCTCACCAACCGAATTGTATGCCAAAACAGGTATTCAAAAGCAGAATTTCAACACGATTTACCAGCTTTATTCAGACAAGAAAAACAGCAGACTTAAAAACGCAAAATACTTTTTGATGATGCCCGAATATCTGTCATTTAAACTTACAGGCGTTTGCAAAAACGAATACACCAACGCCACTACAACAGGCTTGGTGAACGCAAATGCAAAGACTTGGGATGCTGATATTATCTATGCCCTTGGCTTGACAGAAGTTCCATTCATTCCCCTTTCTCTTCCGTCAAGCCATGTGGGCTTTTTGAGCGAGGATATACAAAAAGCAGTCGGGTTTAATTGTGCCGTGCTTTTTGCACCGAGTCATGACACCGCAAGTGCCGTTTGTGCCTGCCCTATGAGGGACAATGATTTATACATATCTTCGGGTACTTGGTCGCTTATCGGAACGGAAATCACCGAGCCGATTTTGAATGATAATGCAAGACAACTCAATTTCACCAACGAGGGCGGTATTGACTACCGTTTTCGTTTTCTAAAAAACTATATGGGTATGTGGCTTTTTCAAAACATCAGGCGAAATCTTAACAAGTCAATGACCTATGACGAGATGATGGAGCTTGCGAAAAGCTCAAACAGCTATAAATATTTTGATGTAAACGACAGCACGCTTGTTGCACCGAAAAATATGATTGATGCAATCGGCAAATTGATTGGTAGCGATGATTTGGGATTGATTCTTAATTCTGCATACCATTCCCTTGCAAAGTCGTATAGCGAAGCCGTGACTGAAATAGAAGCCGTAACAGGCAAACGATTTAATGCAATTCACATTGTAGGCGGCGGCTGTCAGGATAAATATCTTAACGCTCTTACCCGTGATTACACAGGCAAAGATGTAACAGCCGGACCAATTGAGGCAACCGCAACAAGCAACATTATTTCACAGATTATAAGCGACAAAAAAATATCCCTTGCAGCAGCAAGAGATTTGATTAAAAAATCATTTGACATAAAGGAGATTTGACAATGTCTTATCTTGAAACTAAAAAAAAATATGCCAAAATCGGTGTTGATACCGACAAGGCGATTGAAACACTTAAAAATGTGCCTATTTCACTTCATTGCTGGCAGGGTGATGATGTGGTAGGCTTCGACCAAAAAGGTGCACTTTCGGGCGGTATTCAAACCACAGGAAATTATCTTGGCAGAGCAAGAACACCTGATGAACTTATGGCGGATATTGACAAGGTAATCCGTCTTGTGCCGGGCAAAATGAAGTTGAATTTGCACGCTTGCTATGCTATCTTTAATGATGGTGAATTTGCAGACAGAAACGAGCTTGAACCAAAGCATTTTGCAAAGTGGGTTGAGTTTGCAAAGGAAAGGAATATGGGTATTGACTTCAACCCGACTTTCTTTTCTCACCCTATGGTAAAGGACAATTTAACCCTTTCTTCTCCGGATGAAAATGTGAGAGCCTTTTGGGTTGAACACGGCAAAAGGTGCCTTAAAATAGCGGAATACTTTGCAAATGAAACAAATACACCTTGCGTTATGAACATTTGGATACCCGACGGCTGTAAGGATATTCCTGCCGACAGACTTGCACCAAGAGCGAGGTTTAAGAAATCACTTGATGAAATTTTGTCTGTACCGTATGATAAGAATAAAGTCTATGTTACACTTGAATCAAAGGTGTTCGGCATCGGACTTGAAAGCTACACGGTCGGCTCTGCTGAGTTTTGTATGAATTATGTTGCCAATAACGACATAATTCCTCTTATGGATAACGGTCACTATCACCCCTCTGAGCTTGTCAGCGACAAAATATCTTCAATGCTTTTATTCAACGAAAAATTGGCTTTGCATATCACCCGCGGTGTTCGTTGGGACAGCGACCATGTCGTTATTTTTGATGATGAAACAAAAGAGATTGCGAAGGAGATTGTAAGAGCAAACGCACTTAACAGAGTGTTTATCGCAACGGATTATTTTGACGCAAGCATAAACAGAATTTCCGCTTGGGTTACAGGTATAAGAAGCGTTGAAAAGGCTCTTCTCTATGCACTTTTAGAGCCGAGCGACACTATGAAAGAATTGCAAAACAAGGCAGATTTCACTTCTCTTATGGTTATGCACGAGGAACTGAAAACAATGCCGTTTGGCGATGTGTGGGAAGAATATTTGGAAAAAACAAACACCCCTGCCGATTATTTGACAGAGGCTAAAAAATATGAAAAAGATGTATTGGAGAATAGACAATGAAAGACATTTTAACAGCACCGTTCGTCAAGGAAATGTGCGACACAACAGCAAATATGTATCGTCTTGGTTGGGACGAGCGAAACGGCGGAAACATCAGTTATTTGCTTGATGAAAACGAGGTTGCCGAGTATCTCGACCTGAACCATGTAATCAGAACAATTCCTACAGGTTTTGACGCACCGGAGCTTATCGGCAAGATTTTTATCGTCACGGGCACGGGCAAGTATTTCAAAAATGTGGAGAAAGACCCCGAAAACAACCTCGGCATTATCCGCATTGCGCAGGACGGTACAACGGCAGAACTTCTTTGGGGTTACAGCGACGGCGGTAAATTCACAAGCGAGTTACCCGCACACCTTATGAGCCACAGAGCAAGACTTAAGGTTGACCCTGAAAACCGTGTTGTTATGCACTCTCACCCAACAAACACCCTTGCCATGAACTATGTTCACGAGCTTGACGAGAAGAAGCTAACGCACACCCTTTGGGAAATGTGCACCGAGTGCATTGTTGTGTTCCCGGACGGTGTAGGTGTGCTTCCGTGGATGCTTTGCGGAACAAATGAAATCGGCGAAGCAACCGCAGAAAAGATGAAAGAATTTCGCCTTGTCATCTGGGGTATGCACGGCATTTACGGTGCAGGCAAAACCATGGACGAAACCTTCGGGCTTATCGAAACCGTGGAAAAAGCGGCACAGATTTATATGCTTACCTGTAATATGCCGAGAGTCAACACGATAAAGGACAGCGAAATGCAACAACTCGCCGAGTACTTCGGAGTTAATTACAGAAAAGATTTTTTGAATTTGTAAAAAACACTCTTTGCTTATTTTTATTTGAACACACAGAAGTGGAAATAAATGTAACTTTACCATCCCATTTTTGATGGATAAACAATATGTAAAGGCTAAATTTTTTCTAACTAAAAGTACTTGACTTAAATTAGTGCTTTTGATACTATGAAGTCGGAGAGAAAATTCAATAAAACTATGAAAAACCTATATGCATTTTTGATTTAAGATGCATATAGGTTTATATTTTTTCTTGAAAGGAGTGTTGAAATGATTTGGAAATCACAAACGGAGTTGTCAAATTTAGTGTACCCTACTGTACGAGCTGTTGACGAATAATCTAAAAGCCTAAAATTGAAAAAATGGCGTTTTTCTTTTGCTTTTCTTGAATTGATTTTTGATGCGGTTTTGGATGAAATCTCGGCTCTTTTGAGTGGGTTTTGGAGCAATTTTCAAGCCGTCGATTTTAAAGCAGGATAAAGGGGTATGATTTTCGGGCGTTGAAATGCCCGAAAACGCCGTCCGGCAAAGCCTGTCGGCTTTTCGAATCGTAATACTTTTGCGTATGATTCCAAATTCGTATGCAGTTAGGGGTGTTTTTCGCAGAAAATCAAGGCTTTTGCGTATTCTGTCAAGCGTTGCGATATGATAAACCTATTTTTGAAAATCAGGCAACGCTGTAAGCAAAAATTGACGAGTTCGCTCAAAAATAGAGTAACTCGTCAGACTAAAACTAAAAACGGCTTACAGGCGATTTGTGCGAGCCTGTGAGCAAAAAAAACGGAGATGATAAAGTGTATAAAAACTTTGATGAAATGCCCGTAATGTTATCAGTCAATCAAGCGTAGAGGTGCTTGGATATCAAATGTCAGTTTGTATAAGCTGATTGAAAAAGATAAATCGTTCCCCGTTGTTCAGTTAGGCAGAAGAAAATCCATTCCAAAAGAACAACTCAAGGAATGGATTGATGAAAAATCAAAAAGATAATTATCCGGCTATTGAAAAAGGCTTGTGGTAATGTTTGAGTTGCCAAAAGCAGAAAGGAGGCTATAGAATCGCAACGGATTCCATGCAAAAGAATGTTGCAAACACAATGGGAAATTTACTAAGCGGAAATGCGTCAAATTATAAATGGTCAATAGATGGTCTTGAGCGAAAAATCGAATAAACGAACAAAATCTCACTCCGTAAAAAGAGTGAGATTTTTTGTTGCGAATTGAATTTTGAAATGCGTTTCAGAAAAAGAAAAAATAAAAGGCAGAGATTATCTCTGCCCTTGGAGCTACTGGCCGGACTTGAACCGGCGACCTCGAGTTGTTGTTAAGGATATTAAAACCTTATTGGTATAGTTGACTGATATACTCGACATCCTTTATAACCATTTGTTGATAACAGTTCTCTAATACTCATTTTTGTTATTTCAGCCTCCATTATTGGTGAGACCGTAATCCTAGAAAACGATTGCTTATTGATTTTTACATATAAGCATGGAATAATCAATCCGTTTTTAGTATAGAAATCGTATTTCATTTTTTTATTGTAAGGACCAACAAAATGATTATCTGTTCTTGGTATTATGGCATCGGCAATTTCAATTACTATCCTAAATTCTTTTTCATCTTCGAATTTTGGATGTTTGAAAAATGCACAAAACGAATCGATAAACCTTCTCAAATTGATTGTCAAATAATTTAGATTTTCATCATTTTTATGTACTTCTTCAAGTTTTTCAAATCTATTCTTTAAGAATTTATACTGTTCTGCTTTTTTATATAATACATTACCGTAATACACTAAAAACGAATCAAGAATATCTTCTTCAACATCAAAAGACCTTATCAATTCTTGAACATTAAAACCAATGTTATAACCTTGATAAACTCCATTATTAACATAGTAGTTCCACATATTAAGTTTATCACATTCATTACACATGCAAAATACAAACTGTCGTTGTTTTATAATTGGAAGTGGGAGTTGATATTTGACCTCTCTAACATTTAGATTTGCTATATCTTCTGGCTTATTCTCTTTTATCATTTCAAAGAAAGCTTCTTCAACTCTAGGAAATTTTTGAGGATACTCACAAAAATAATCACAAATAACTTTCAGCATGTATATACTTTCCGACACATCATTTAAAAAACTAATATCCGTAAATCTTAAACAATTATTTTTTACAATCGAAAGAAATCCGTCTGGAGATGTATAGTGATACTGAGGTTCCATATCCACTTCCTCATTTTGATTAAATTCTCTAATAAAAAACGAATTATATTTTCTTTTATTTGGTTTTGACATACTTCCCACCATTTACAATGATATTCTTGCACCCTTTCCTGTTAATGAAATAAACATTCCAGATTTTTTTATATATCCAAGTTCAACCAATTTTTCTACTGAATCTTTATATTCTAATCTGTCTGCTAAATCTAACCCTTCACAAATATTTTTACCATCTATGGTTATTGTTACGACATTTAACGCTGAAATATATGGAAGCATACCATTGTTTGAGTCTTGCAGACCTTTTAAGATCTGTCTATCCTTATCACCTAATTTGTTAGTTTTAATAATACTTGTTAAAGATGATGTTTCAACAAATTCAGTATATTTTTCTTTAGCTTCTTTTTCATCGAAATCAACACAACTTCTCTTTGCGAAATATGTGTACAACTCTTCTGTTTCTGAATATTTAGGAGAAAACGATTTTGTACTTGAATCTATGAAGCCTTTCATATCACCGAAATTCAAATTGCCCAACAATATCGGTACAATTTCTTTATTAACACTTATCCAAGCAGCTCCTTCTTCACAAACACAATAATAGCTATTATAAAAGTTTTCGGTTAATAGTAATACAACAATATTTGCCCCAATAAAGTTATCTCTTACTACATTTGGAAAATTCTTTCCTATCTCTACGCCGTTATGATATTTAGAAGAATAAAATATGTTTTCTTTTTTGTATCCTAATGACAACAAAAAATTCAAAAATTTCTCACCAATTTCAGAATCATTAGCACAATGGCTAATAAATATTTTAGCATCAATCATAATAATCAACACCTCTATAATCACTATATCAATTATAGTTTTCATAGAGGTGTTTTTCAAGTTTATATTACAATATTCCTACAAATTTATAATATATCTCAACTGTTTGATATTTTTCACCATTGATTATTTCTTTTTCGTGGACTACGATTTTTTCTATTAGTTCGTTGAGGATTCTGGCGTTTAGTTCTTGTATGTCAATATATTTTTCTACCATATCCACGAATTGATATGCATTGACCAGTGATTCGTCTGCTGTTTCAAGCTCTGTTTTGATATGTTTTGCCTCTTCTGATAATTTAATGTATTCTGCTTCATATTTACTGTTCATTGAGATATAACGCTCTTCGGATATTTTTTCAAGTGCTCTGTCCTCATAGAGCTTACTTATAATTTTATCAAGTTGTTCTAATCTTCTTTCTGCCTTTTTAATCTCGCTTTTGAATTTCTTTAAGTCTTGATTTGAACGGCTGACTAATTGATTTTGCAACTTTGCAAGATAATTCGTTTTTGAATCCTTAACGCTCTCTGCCTGCGAATATCCTCAAGCACAATGTTGTAAAGAGTTTTGTAGCCGATTGAATGAGAGGTGCAACGCTTCTTGCCGTAATTCTTATACACCCAGCAGGAGAAGCTTGTGAATGCTTGCCTTTTTGAGTTATAAGAAACATTGAGTGCCGAACCGCAGTCTGCAAATGTTTACCAATCCGGCAAACATTTGCACCTCTCCACGCTTTGTTTCTCGCCTGCGGTTTTTCATAATCTCGTGAACTAAATCCCATAGGAGATTTGTAATGTTTAGTATATTACTTATTGAAAATGATTTGAAATCACAGGATCTTATCAATCTGTTTCTACAGCATGAGGGGTTTTCGGTTATATGCACATCAAACTGTGATGATGCTTATTCTATGCTTGATGAGCATTATGTAAGTATGATTATTTTGGACAGATCGCCCTAACTTAAGGGTGCTGATTTATTTATGGAAACAAATAGAAATATAGGCTGTGACATTCTTACTTTAGTTATATCAGAAAGTGCCGAACTGTCGGATATTCAGGAGGCATTCAAAAACGGTGCCGATGATTATATGGTTAAGCCTATACGCCATAAGGAGCTGTATTTAAGAATTCATGCGATACTCAGAAGATCAAAGCAAGCACACGATAAGGTTATTTGCATAGGTGAAGCATTGCTCGACTATGACTCACTTATGATTTCACTTCCTATCGGAAGAAAAATATGTGATATTGTTATTCCTCAAAAGGAATTTCAAATACTTTTCCTCCTATTAAGCTATCCAAACAGAATTTTTTCACGCCAACAAATTATGAATGAAATATGGGACTTTAATACGGAAAGCAATGATAAAACTGTTGATGTACATGTGAACAGACTTCGTAACAAGCTAAGGAACAATAAAGAATTTGAAATTGTTACCATTAGAAATGTCGGTTATAAGGCAGTGATAAAAAGAAATACAAAAAGCCATAAATTATATGGGCTTTAATACGCTTATTGACAATCAAAAATAGGTTTGACCAACGCATAGATCAAACCTCTTTTTTGGAGCTGATAGTCGGACTCGAACCGGCGACCTGCGCATTACGAAACAGATGAAAAAATATGAAATACACTCAAAATAACGAAAAACAGCCATTTCTTTTATACCTTGAAATGACTGTTTTTTAATTTAGCGCTGTGTTTTTATCCCGCTTTCCGTTCGTAAGTGGTCAATAAATGGTCAAAGAATAAATAGCAAATCCACAGTTTTTTATAGACAAAATGTCATATATGACGGTAAATAAATCACACCGCCTTTCAAAATACCCACTGCAATCAATTTCAAACCCAACATCAAGCAAATAATCGCTTTACTTATTCGCTTTTTATTTTACACCTCATCAATCAATTGAAACCTTAAAACATAAAGGCATATCTGTTTCAATAGGACTGTCAAGTTCTATTTTTAAGAATCTGTTATTTCTTTCATAATGCAGATTTTGATTATATCCTAAAACCTCAACATTTTTAATATCGGCAGCAAACATATCTCCGCTGTATTTTAACGATTTAATCTTAAATGTTGTTCTGTCGGGCTTTAATACAAATATGTAAATGCTACCCGTTTTGTATGTAAAGCGGTAATCCTTACGAGAGTAATTATATTTTTCGTTAAATGAGCCGTTACCGTGTTTTTTCCCTTCTCCAAAAACCTTATAAGGTTGAGTTCCCCATATTGCTTCCTTGTTTTTGGCAGTCCAGTCACTCAACTTTTCCAATATTTGCATTTCTTCTTCACAAAAAGTTCCGTCTGCCTTTGGACCCAAATTCAAAACAAAGTTACCATTTTTACTGATAACATCAACAAATGTTCCTGCAATTTTACCTGCTGTTTTGAATTTGTTTGTCGTACAGTAGCTCCACGAATTATAGGCAGTAGATGTTTCGCTTTGCCAGATATACGGTGAAGTTGCAGCAAGTTGACCTCTTTCACGATCAAAAATACCCATATTATACATAATAGCGTCAGACTTATACTGAACGCAAACCTCTTTGTCCCATTCCACCGACCGATTGTAGTAATAGGCAAGAAATTTTTTCATATAAGGTCTGAAAGCATAGTTCATTACCCACCAATCAAAGAAAAGTGTTTCGGGATGATACTTATCAATCAATTCGCAGGAATTAACAAGCCAATCCTCAAGCCATTCCTTTGTAGGAGTTATTCCATGCTCCTGCTTGAGAAGATTATGCAAATTGTTGATTTTATGAATGTTATGTGCAGGTCCGTAAAAATCACGATATTTTTCATCAAGCACTTCGTTATCATAGCCCACAGTCCTACCGCCGTTCAAAAACCAAAAATGCTCTGCACGGTGACTTGATGTAGCAAATGTAACGCCTTGTTTGTCACATTCTTTTTTTAATTCTCCCAAGATATCGCAATGTGGTGCTTGTTTAACGGAGGTCCATTGAGATAAATCGCTGTCATACATTTTATATCCGTCATGGTGTTCTCCCACAGGCATAATGTACTTTGCTCCTGCACTTTTCAAAATACCGACCCATTTTTCGGCATCAAATCTTTCTGCCTTAAACATAGGCACAAAATCACGGTAATTAAAATCCTTGCCGTATTTCTTTTTATGATGCCAATAAACAGGGTTGCCCTTGTAATACATAAGCCTTGGATACCACTCGCTGTAATATGCCGGAACACTGTAAACGCCCCAGTGAAGAAACACACCGAATTTAGCGTTTTTGTACCAAGTAGGTACAGGGTATGCCGAAAGGCTTTCCCAATTATCCTTGTACCTGCCGTTTTCTATAATGGAATCGATTTTTTCTAAATATTCATCAAGCTGTTTTCTGTATGCGACTTCCATAATATTTCTCCTTAATAATACCGGTTACTCTGAACTCCGATGCTGTTCGTATCAATCTCGCTTATTCTCAACTTATAGGCAGGCGAATTTTCTTTGAAAGAGAAATCGTTACTTTCGCAATCTGTAAACATCGGGTCTGCAATCAATGAGTTTGCATCACAACCTGATTCTCTTTTTCACTCCTGTGCCGATTTTATTGCACAATAAAGACTTTTATATATTTTATAGATTGAATTATAATAATCAATTTTTCCAGCATTAAACTCTGTTACTGTCAAATTGCAAACAGTCATTTTTTTACTTGCTTCGGTAACTGAATTATAATATCCGCTTCCTACACTTGCAAGAATAGCAACACCTAATGTTCCGCTTTCTACATATTGAGATGAATATAGATTATTCGTTGTAATGTCGGCAAGAATTTGCAGCCACAATCGGCTTTTTGCACCGCCTCCACCGACCTTAACCGTATTCAAATCAATGCCCAATTCACAAATGACCTTACAGCAATCTTTAAGGCTGAAGCAAACACCCTCCAACAAAGCTCTGTAAAAGTTGAAACAGTTATGATTGACTGAAATGCCTGTAAAAGAGCCTCTGCAATTAGGGTCAAGATGAGGTGTTCTTTCTCCCATTAAATAAGGCAAATAGATTATTCCGTCACTTGTGATTTCCTTTGCGTTTTCATCAAGCTCGGCATAACTGTACGCCTGTGCAAAGTTCTTTCTAAACCAATTCACCGACAAACCACAGCCCTGTGTCACTCCCATAATGTGCCACATATCCTCAACGGCATGGCAAAAAGTGTGAGTTCTTCCGAATTTATTATATATAGGCTTGTCAACTGCTGTGAACACAACACCGCTTGTTCCCAGCGAAATACTTGTGCAACCCGGTTTAATAACACCGTTTCCTACTGCGACAGCCGCTTGATCTCCAGCTCCTGCAACAACAATCGTATTTGTTGACAATCCTGTTTGCGTTGCAATATCTTCGGTTATATTTCCAACAACCTGTGAGCTTTCATAAACCTGCGGCAACAGCTCTTCATCAATGTCGAATGCGGCAAGAATTTCTTTACTCCATTTTCTGTTTTTAACATCAAAATATCCTGTTCCGCTTGCGTCCGAAACATCAGTTGAAAAATTACCGGTTAAGCAAAAATTTATGTAATCTTTCGGCAAAAGCACCTTTCGTATTTTTGAAAAAATATCAGGCTCATTATTCTTTAACCACAACAGCTTACTTAATGTAAAGGAGGTGTTCGGAGCGTTTAAGGTCAGGTCAATATATCTTTCCTTTCCGATAGCATCAATTATTTGATTTACCTCTTTTTCTGTTCTTTGGTCGCACCAAATAATGCTGTCATATAAAACATTATTATTTTCGTCAAGAACAACAAGACCGTGCATTTGACCCGAAACACCAATGCCCTTGATTTCATCGGCACTAAGTTTTTGAACAAGGCTTTTCAAGGTCTTAACGGTAGCATTTTTCCAATCATTAGGTCGTTGCTGTGCCCAACCGTTGCGAGGCTGAATAAGCTCATACTCACTGCTGTTTGAAAAAACAATTTTTCCCGTTTCGTCAAACAGTACGGATTTTGTTGCAGATGTACCAACATCAATTCCGATAAAATAACTCATAAATCCTTACCTGCTAAAATAATATACCGATTAACAAGTGCTTCAAGATATTCCTGTTTTCCGCTTTCTGCTGTCGGCTCTCCGTTGTTCAGCGTGTACTGTTCAAGCTCCGCAAGAGAGGTTTGCCTGTCAGCAATTTTTTTGCCGATGCCCTTGGTGTATGAGCTGTATCTGTTTTCGACAAAACTATCCATAACGCCGTCTGAAATGATTTTATCGGCAACGATAAGACCGTAAGCGAAAGCGTCCATACCTGCAATATAGGAAAGGAAAACATCCTCGTATGTGTTGCTTGCTCGTCTTGCCTTTGCATCAAAATTAAGTCCACCGTTGGCAAAGCCACCGTTTTTCAAAACCTCGTACATACACATTGTTGTACTGTATAAATCCGTAGGAAATTGGTCGGTATCCCAACCCAAGAGCATATCGCCTTGATTGGCGTCTATTGAACCAAAAACGCCGTTATCTCTTGCAACCCTTAGTTCGTGTTGAAAAGTATGACCTGCAAGCGTTGCGTGATTGGCTTCAATATTCATCTTAAAATCTTTATCCAAGCCGTATTTACGTAGGAAAGCAAGCACGGTTGAAACATCAAAATCGTACTGATGCTTTGTAGGCTCTTTCGGCTTCGGTTCAATGTAAAAATCACCTGTAAAGCCAATGCTTCTGCCGTAATCAACAGCCATTTTCATAAGATATGCCATATTGTCCTGCTCTTTTGCCATATTTGTATTGAGCAGAGTATCGTAACCCTCTCTACCTCCCCAGAAAACATAGCCCTGACCGCCGAGTTCAACGGTAATTTCAAGGGCTTTTTTAATTTGTGCCGCCGCATAAGCAAACACCTCGGCATTAGGAGATGTTCCCGCACCGCACATATATCTTGGATTATTAAAGCAGTTTGCCGTGCCCCAAAGAAGTTTTATGCCTGTTCTTTCCATTTCCGATTTGATAATCGGAACAATTTTGTCAAGATTGTCATTTGTTTCCTTTAAGGTTGCACCCTCGGGAGCAATATCACGGTCGTGAAAACAGAAATATTCAATACCGAGCTTTTCCATAAGTTCAAATGATGCATATACCTTGTTTACTGCAATTTCCATAGGCGTTTTTCCGCCGAAGGATTTGTCAATTGTTCCTCTGCCGAACATATCTGTTCCGTCGCCGCACATTGTGTGCCAATAGCTCATGGCGAATTTAAGATGCTCGCTCATTTTTTTGCCTGCAACAATTTTGGTCGCATCATAATACTTAAACGAGAGCGGATTTTTTGAATTTACGCCCTCGAATTTTATTTTTTCAATATTTTCAAAATACATTTTTTGCCTCCGTTTATTTTCTGCCAATTTCATCAAAAGGAATTTCCTTGAAATCGGGACATTTTTTTGAAATTTTACTGTCTGCTTTGATTCTGTAATCGCCGTTTCCATAATCCTCAAAGGCGCTTTTTGCACCGTTTAAGGTAAAGGTCTGATTGTTTTCAACAACAGAATATTTTTTGACTGTCTTTGCGATTTCGCCGACCTTGTTTTTCCTTGAAATTATGATGTTATTTTGAACAGATGAGCCTGACGGATTAACTGCAAAGCCCTCGTCCT